>SDBS01002464.1_pt1 | contig 18448 bp, 22 predicted proteins | sample 2277091 | NCBI WGS metagenome assembly SDBS01 (sample SAMN10404972, study PRJNA504765) | marine sediment metagenome | isolation source: marine sediment core GS10_PC15, 163 cmbsf | place: Arctic Ocean: Southern Knipovich Ridge | collected 2010 | reverse complement strand
TATTTTGATTCGTGCCAGATCTTCTCTTACGCCGAGAGAAAGAATATCCGATAAAGGAACCCCTGAATTAACTGCTTGCCGCGATTTTTCATAGAACTTCAAGATCAAACGAAGCATTTGATATGTGCATATATCGTTTTCTGACATATATCGCTGGGAAGAATTCCTTTTATATTAATCCTTGTTTCTTTTATCTTAATTGATGTGACAATATGGCTTTCCATTTTGCTTTCTGGAAAAAACAGAAAATGGGGAAGTTAATAGGCGATTATGTTAGTGATAGAGTGAAAGAAAAAAGAGCTTTCCAAGAACAGCTAAAGAGGCTTTATGCTCAGTTGCAGGACAAGACAATTGACCAACAAATATATGATCGATTGAGAGACATCCTTGAATTTAAATTTATTCTGCAACGTGAGGAAGCACGCATAAACATACAAAACAATTTAGAAGAGAGTTCTGGAGTAGAGACTCACAAAATGTTTACTTTGAAGGAACTGAGTGAAAAGATCGAAATGTTGGAAGATGAGAAGACTCAATTTCTAGAAGATGTAAAGGCGCTCAGAAAAGAGGCAGAGGAAAAAGCTAGCTGGCTAGAATGTGAAGTGGCTGTGCTTCAAGAAGAGGCTGAATCGCTGAGGAAGCTTCTCTGCTAAAATGGACGGACATAGATTTCAAAGCAAACAAACTTAGAGTTAATTGCCCTGAAAAGGGAGGCAACAGCAGAACAATAGATATATCAGATCAGTTAATTGCAATGCTGAAGGCGTTACCGAAAAGAGAAGACGGTTATATCTTTAACCCAAAATCCAGAACGCACGGTTCAACTTTCGATAAACAAAGAAACAGAATAGCGCTTCGATTAGAAAACCCCAGACTTAAACAGATTCACTTTCATACACTTAGACATCTAAGGGCTACCCTAACCTACTACAAATCAGGCAGAGACATTCTTAAAGTCAAATATTTACTTGGTCACAAACGCTTAGACACTACAGGAAAATATGCTCACTATCAAGCTTTCAAAGATGAAGAATACATAGTTAAGAGACCGCAAACAAAGCAGGAAGAGGATCAGCTAATTCTTGAAGGCTATGATTTTGTCAGATATGATGTTAAAAACAACGAACCAATCTATAAGAAAAGGAAATGAAACTGTGTTGTTAGCGAAAAACGCTGTTTGTTAGGGATATACGTGTGTGTTTCCTTCATGTTAATACTGTAGTAATACATCTTCCATTTCTTCTGGTCTGTGAGGAATCAGAATTGCCTGAAGCGGTTGTTCAAAAAGGGAAACAAACGAAACAAATGCTAGTAAGCGAACTGGATTTAACTAAAATGGATGGAAACGGGGATTTTCCATGTCCAACCTGTGGAGTTACAATTTCTCCTGAAGATGAAACAGAGGATGTTTACACTATCATCGAGGAGAAAGTTAGGAACGATGCTTTGGAAGAACTGGTGATTCAATGCAACGCGTGTGGAAACCGATTACGTATAATCGTTTTTCCTTCCCTTGAGCTGAATGTCCCTGAACTAAAATAGCTAAGTGTGCACGATTTTACGCGGGCGCTATAGTTCCAAGTACCCTATTCTTGGGTTATTTCAAAGCATGTTTTGCTCTTTCCTATCATTGTGCGTAAAAATCAAACTTGTTTCATGTATTTTTCAACAGCGTTAACCTTGTCTTGCATAGTTCGCGGTTTGTCCCTTCTATCATCGATTATCAGAGTCGACGCAACTCGGAGTATGTCCTTACAAGCTATTGCTTCGTGGGCAACCTTCACCGCCTCAAAGATGATCTCTAGACTGTCTGCCTCCATAACCGTTCCCATCGGGGTAATTTCATACTTCAAACCTTTCACTTCATTCATTGCGGCTATCGCTTCCGCTACATAACTTCCCATACTTGTTGATTTGTGCCCTACTGGGGCTATGCTGAAATAAGCAATCACTTTGCAGGATTTCACTGAATTCATGGTGTCTCCACATTCCTAGAAAACGTGTGTTCAGTTTACCTTTTTTAGATAACTAATTTATTAATATACTTGCGTAATTGTAAAAACTCCTGTTTAGGAGAACGCGTTTCGGTGAGTAAAGCAAGAAGTATGGCTAAGGTTTCAGTTAAGGGCATATTCAACCTTTTTTGGGGTCTAGCAGCCTCGTCAATCATATCAGCCATAGGCGTGATGATTGTTGCAGGAATTCTTTCTGAATCTGAGTATGGTCTAGTTGCAATTGCATTGATGGGTCCCAATTTATGAATGAAAAAATGGAAATCTGGAAAGTAACCGCTAACTTCGTGTGCTCCTAAGACTGTATGCGTTAGCTGGTTTCAGTTACTTTCATGAAAAATCTGGAGTTATGTTTTTCTTTGGTGAACTTGGGTATCTTAATTGTCTCCTTAAAGATTGGTCCATCAATTACCATGGTGTGATATTCGCCATTCTCTCCGCATGGGTCCATTCCGTGTTTATCAGCTAAAGCCAGTAAATCTTTGACGGTGTCCTTGTTTAGTTCTCGTCCTATCCATTCTTCGCCGAACCAAGGCTGCTTAACGCATGTAAATACCGCCCTGAAACCTTCTGAAATTTCTTCACCCAAAACTTGGAGAGTATCCCGTTCCCATAACGGCATTATCACTTCGATGTCTAATCCTTCACAGACGGATTCCATCCAGTTTCCGTGAATGTCATCAACAACGTATATGTCTCCTGTCACGATGCCCTCGATTCCCCACGTTTTTATTAAACTTGCAATGGCTTTCCTGTACCCTTCTTTATAGGGTTCTTCAACTTTGAGCAGGATATGCGGGATTCCTATCGACTCGGCTTGAATGCTCATTATCTGAGGGGGATGACCCATAGCTGGCCAGTAGGGGTCGAGAACAAATGTAACCAAACAGACTACATCATGTCCCTCGGCTATCGCTTTGTGGCACGCCAGAGACGATTCCAAACCCCCACTCCATGAAACGGCAACTTTCATTTTTTAACACTCATCTTGAGTTCCATTATTTGAAAAACTTGTGCCTTTGTTATATTGGGTATGTTCCACAAATTCTGCAGAACTTAGTTCTTGTGTCAACGTATCCTTTGCAGTTTGGACACTGCTTTCCACTTTTATCATTGTAGGCTTCGGAGGGTTTTCCAAATTTTTTTCTGAAAAACTCGTAGTAAACTAACTGTTCTTTGGTTGAGATGTTTACATCATCCTTGTTAATGTAAAGCTTCTTTTTTTCTTCAAATTCCTCGGTTGTGACTTTTTCGTCAAAGTAAGTGGGAAGAACCTCTGTTCCTGTTCCCTGTTCACATGGTGCTTTTGACCGCCAAACAACCTCGTTTGGAATCACCCCTTCGTACGCTTTACGAAGCAGCCATTTACCATATTTCACTCCGTTTTCAATGTTTACTTTTAGTTTGACTGGAACCTTCTTTGCATAATCCATAAACAGTGGGTCCAAGTATGGTATTTTCACTTTTACTCCAACAGCGTCACCTAAAGGTTTCGAAGAGAACTGCATTACGTTCCACATATTTGAGAGAGCCTGCACCAACTCTGTTTCGGATAGATGGAATTGCCAAGGATAGCCAAAAAGCTCGTCTAAGGCATCGCCTGTGAACACACTTTTTATTTCCTTCTCTTTTGCGGCAGTTAAGCCGATGTACACTGGAACACTGTTTCTGATTTCCATATGATCAAAAGTCTTCAAAATCTCCACAACTTTTTCGGCAGCAGCAACCATTTCATCATGACCGAATACGAGGAATTCGTGATTGAGTTTAAGAAACTTCACCATTTTGTTCACGTATTTCTTGTCCTTAGGGGTTCCATGCTTAAATTCAACCGTCAATGCTTTCAGATCTGGATTGAATTTGATTGCTTCATAGGCTATTATGCTCGTGTCTGTGCCCGCTGAAAACATGATGCCTTCAGCCATGTTTCTCTGCACAACTTTGCTGACTAAAGCTCGAACCTCTGGCAAAAGGTTAACGTATTCTGAGTGTTCAAGTTTTGTTGTCATCTTTAACACTACTCCAATCTTTCCTGTTCTCTAAAATGTGATCTATTGAATAATGTTTTTTGTTCATTGCGTTCAGGATTCCTTTGTAGCAACATTTTGACACCCCATTCAATTAACTGATGTAATATTGTAGATAAATATATAACTGTTTCTAGAAAAATGAATGGACATTCTAAATATTAATGAATTGCTGAACACTATTCGTTTGTGATGGCACTCAGAAGAGGTAACAACCAATAAAAGTAACTATTGTCCAAAATCAACCCAGTGTATGAGCCTTGAATGAAGATATGATAATAGTCAACAAATACCGAAGTTAAGGTTTCTTCAGTTTTTCACGATACTTCTTTCTAAGCTTGGCGATTTTTGGAGCAATAACTACCCTGCAGTATGCCGCTTCGGGATGACGAGTGAAGTATCTTCTATGATGTTCTTATGCTTTGTACAAGTTTTTGTATGCCTTAGAACACGCAAAAAGATGTTGATGGGTGGACGATAACCTCTTTTTAGTGGAATCTCAAAGCATATAAGAGTTAATGACGTGAGAAGAAACTCAAATGGGTGAACTCGGTTGAAACTTCTAGTTAGCGTCGTAAACAAATCAGAGGCGCTGGAAAGCATCAAAGGAGGCGCCCATATACTTGACGTTAAAAACCCGAAGGAAGGCTCTCTAGGAGCCAACTTTCCTAGAGTGATTAGACAGGTTAAAGAAGTTGTGCCAAAAAATGTTGAAGTAAGCGCAACAATTGGCGATTTGCCAAATCTGCCTGGAACCGCTTCTCTTGCAGCCTTGGGCGCTGCCGTTTCTGGAGTGGATTATGTTAAAGTTGGGCTTTTCGGTGTGAAGACCTCTGAAGCAGCAACGACGTTGATGACTGAAGTGGTTAAGGCTGTGAAAGAGTATGATAGTGGCTTGAAGACGATTGCTTGTAGTTATGCTGACTTTAGATACGTTGGCTGCGTGAGCCCTCTGGAACTTCCCATGGTTGCTCATAAGGCGGAAGCTGATGGTGTGCTGGTGGATGTCAAAATAAAGAATGGGAAGGATAACCTGTTCAGCTTTTTAACTGATGAACAATTAAAAGAATTTGTCAACCAAGCTCACGCATATAATCTGCTGGCTGCCCTTGCTGGCTCTTTAGATGTAAAAGACATTCAACGAGTACACAATTTAGGTGCAGATATTATTGGGGTTAGAGGAGCAGTTTGCACCAAAAAAGACCGGTTAGCTGGCAAACTTGAAAAAGAGAAAGTTATGGCGTTTGCTGAAGAAATCAGCAAATTGTGATTTGATTAGGCTAAGTAGTGACATGTGTGCAAACGGTTTTCTTGTTTTCCAGAATCAGTCTGATTCTCTCTGGGTATCTGCCATTTACAACGTAGCAGTCTAACTTTGTCTGTAGAAGAATTTTTGGTAAGGTCTTGTCAACACTTGTTCTCTTGTTCCAGCTGAGCAACTCTTCTGCAGGCAGCTCTTCAATGCATGTGGTATCCAAGTTTTGTTTAGGGTCTTCAGAGAAAATTCCATCCACGTCAGTGACTAGAACCAGTTTTTTTGCATGCAATACGCCCGCAATGTAAGCGGCTATCGTATCCGAAGTTACATCCCATGAATGCTCCAAAGGGTCTTTACTAAACATTAGTTTCGACGGCAAAAAAATCGGCAACATCCCATTCACAGAGTTGTTGATTTCCTTCAGAACGTAAGAAACGTAGGAACTTGGGGTGACATCAGACAGAAGCAATCCATACTGGTCCATAGCTAGAATAGCCATTTTATGCGCAACCACATCTGAGATATTATACGTTTTGTCAAGCTTTCTTACGGTGTCGGCGAATTTGCCTCCCCCCGGCACAATGACTATTCTGTGAGCCTTAGCCAGAACACTTAACTCTTGGCATAACATCGCTAGGCTGGTGGGGTCCTCGGCTAGGCTTCCGCCCACCTTCAAGACTGCTTCCATTTTACCGTTTTTCCCTCCAAACTACTTGCCACCATAAGAGCAACAGCAACCGAAGGAGACACAACAGCTGCTTCAGCACCTACCAATTCACTCATATCGATAACGTCACTAAAACCAGATTTTTCGGCAGCTTTTCTCGCCAAAAAATTTCTGGCAAGCCCAGTAACTACCACCATTATCTTTTCTTGGATTGGCGGTTTGATTCTTTCATAAACCTGCTTCAAGCCTCCAGCAATCTGCTTAACCTGTCTATCGTAAACAAATTGAGCCATATCCACGATTTCTTGTTCAGTCAACATGTCAATGTCCGCGCAAACGACTCGGGCTAACCTAGCCATGGTTTCCCTTCTGGTTTTCCCGCGGCCATCACAGGTTTCAGCAGTGTATTCGTTTTCTGTTATGTTGTCTAGGAGCAGGTGTATGTCGCCTGACTGGGCGAACATCTCTGAGGAAACCCGTGCTGTCATTCCTTGAATGGGGATGTCATTAATGATTGTGGCAATGTTTGTTCGCAACGACCCTGAATACACGAGTTCTCCATTCTGAAGTTTTTCTAGGTCGGTTCTGCCCTCAGCGGCAATCTTTCCGTTAATCACTGGAATAATACTTGTTGTGGTGCTTCCAACATCAACGACAATGCAGTTTTTAATCACCTGCGAAATCATCCAGCCTGTTGCAGCCCAGTTTGCAGAGGCTACCTTAAGCGATTCCCTCCGCGCTTCTTCAACTGACAACATTTTAGCTTCCACGTCAAGAACAAAAAGTGGTACATCATCGAAAACCTGACATACACAATCTAAAACGTGGTTAATTCCCTCTTTTTTGGTCAAATACGCGTCTGACAACTCAGCAGTTATCGTAACCCCAACTCCATCCAGCGCAGTTGAGTTGATCAAACTTTTTTTTAGCGCCTCTAAAACGTTTGGAAGCTGCTCCTTTCCACTTTTCCATATCGGAAAATACTCCATGGCTGTTCCAAGTTCTTTCATTTTTCCATTCTGTGTTTTTAGGAAAGTTGCTTTAGTGTTGGCGCCTCCTATGTCTAAGCCAAGTACGTTTACCACTTCAATCACCTCTACGATATAGTGATAGAAGACGTTTTTTTGTTCGGTAAAAGGCTGATTGAGCGCCCCTATAGCTGGTTGAGAATGTGGCGATGAGCGCGTAAGCTGTTTTGTTTTCTTCAATCGGAAACGGCGGTGATATAACATCCTTTATTTTGTATGTCTCGGCGATAATCTGAGGATCTGAAGGGACCTCTACTTTGGAGAAGAAGGCATAGCCTCTGGTTTGCACGTTTTTTGGCAGCTTTCGTCTAATTACCGCATTGACTATTGCTTGAGCTGGATTGAAATTCACGGCTCTCTTCAAGCCGATGTAAGATGTTGTGAGCCGCGGGTTAATCTCCATAACGACAGGTCCCTCGTTGGTTAATATCATGTCAACGCCAACATAACCTTTCAATCCCACTATGCTTTCAACAGCCTTCTCCGCAGCTCTCAATGCTTCTTTCTCTAACTTATGATCGAAAGGAACAACTCCCCCATAATATTCTGATTCACCATCCGGTGACGCTAACGTAACCAATTGCCTGTTCAATGTAACAGACAATGCTTTATCTCCAGTTGAAATTACGCAGACACTGGCTGCTTTTCCCCTAATCACCTTTTGAGCGATAAACTGTTTACTCATTGACTCTTGCGCTACTTTTTTGACTGCCCCCGCTATGCCGTTTTCATCTTTAACCAGACTTAAACCGTCACAGCTAACGCCATCTAGGGGCTTAAAGACCAGAGGATACCCCAACTCTTTGATCAAACGCCTAATGTTCTCGGTTTTTTCGTGGATGTCTAGCAAAAATGTTTCTGGACCTGTTATTCCTTTTTTCTTTAATGTTTCATAGGTTGTCATCTTGTTTGAAGCCCGTTTTATGGCGTCAATTTTGCAGTTAAGTGATGTTCCGCCAGAAGATTCTGTAGTTTCCACAAGTTTCTCCAGCACTTGATTCGACTCTGGAGCGATCACGTAAACGGCGTTAACCCGACTTGATAGTTCTTTTATTTTCGTATACAATTCGCTAGAAGCGGATACAGATACTATTTTGTCTGCTTCGTTGGGCGGGTTAAGTGCTTTGAGTCTTGAATCCAGCAAGGTTGTGACGTTATGTCCAGCGGCTTTGCAGTCGGAGATTAAGCTCCGTAGCATTCCATATGCCTCGCTGAGGATGCTGCTCGAAAGTTTCGTGTTGGCGTATCCGCCGCCGGAAACATATTCGATAATCAAAAGATTCAAACTTTACCCTCACTGTATCTCCTTTGTTATTGGGGAACCCTAATGAAAATTATTCCTGTGATTGACGTTTTAAATGGTGTTGTCGTCCATGGCATACGAGGAGAAAGAAAACGGTATCAGCCACTGAAAAGTACTTTATGCACGTCTGCGGACCCAGTAGATATTGCCTCGGCTTTTGAATCCTTAGGTTTTAGCAGTCTGTATTTGGCGGACTTGGATGCAATATTAGGCAAGTCAGCTAACTTTAACATATACAGGCAGATTATGACCCAGACCCGTCTTGATTTGATGGTTGATGCGGGAACATCAGACATTGCTAAAGCAGAAAAAGTGCTGGATACAGGCGTGACAAAAATTGTGGTAGGCTCCGAAACCTTGAACCGTTTAGATTTTTTGAGCCAAGCTGTCGGCGCCTTTGGTGAAAAAAAAGTTGTAGTGAGCATAGACCGAAAAGAAGGAAAAGTGTCGAGTGCTTCAGATGCTATCGCTTCAATGGATGCCGTTTCTTTTGCCCAACAACTTGCAGGCGTAGGTGTACGTCAGATTATTCTCTTGGATTTAGATCGTGTTGGGACCGAGCATGGAACCAACTTGACCCTCATGAGAAACATTCTTGAGAAGACCGGAGTTGAAGTCTTGGTTGGAGGAGGAATAAGAAGCCTCCAAGAACTGGAGGAACTAAGAAAGCTCGGCGTTTCTGGAGCATTAGTAGCCACCGTGTTACATAATGGAAAACTAGCAGTTGATGAACTCAAATCCGCAGGTTTCTTGTAGATACTAGCAACTTTACTTTTATATCTCTTAGGTTTTCCAGAAAAAGGCTGTTTTCAACAATGAAGTATTATTAGTCTCCTAATATGCTAGCGTAGGAATAACGTGAACTGGATGCACGAAGAGCTTCACTTCTCTACTGGTTGGCTCTTGGACTTTGAAAAGCGTCAAGATATCAAATAAACCATTTGTGCAAATCTTTGAATGAATCTTTTACAAGCCTTCAATAGGGTGACTCTTTCCGTTTTTGATGTTTTTCACGTTTTTGTGTACACTGTACCATACACGAGATGTCTTTACAGTATTTCTCCTACAACGTTGATGGGCTTACGGATGAAGAAGGTTAACTCGTCTAGCTTTTCTCGGTCTATTGTTGTTAGAACTACTGTTGCGGGTCCAGCAGACTTGTTTATGTCTAATTCTGTTTGTTCTTGAATTTTCAGTTGACGTCCAATACTATATGCCAACATTTTGGCTTCGTGACTTATTCCAAAGGACCCTACGGGTATAATGTCATGGACAAACGCCTTTCTAGCTAATGACGTAACGTCTTTAAGGTTAGCAATTTCTCCTCTCGCTTCAGCAGGAATCACTTCATTCCCAACTTTTGGTCTGCCTATCGCAACTATCAAATCGCTGGGTCTAGTTTTTGCTAGTCTCAGTTCATCCTCGTTTGCTAAGCCAACAACTGTTATTCCGGCGCCAGTTTGTATGGTTTCAAAATTTTCTTCGGTGTTTTCTTTCATAACTTGGTTGGGTTCAAGCCCTAAACCCCTGATTTCTTTCCGTATTCCCTCAATGATTTCGTTGCCTGTAGGCTCTTTTTCTACACCTAATGTAACTGACACCGAAATAGGGAAAGCGCCTGTAGCTGCGACATCCATTAATGCTACTCTTGCTAGGAACTTACCCACGACCCTGCCACTAATCTTAATGTTATCCATTGGTTTGGGTCCAACTCCACCCGACGAGGAAGACCCCACCACGATAGCATGACCTGTAGGGATTTTCATAATCGACACATCTCCCCGTGTTACGTAAGAGATTTGAGCCGGCTTCACCCTGAATATTGTTGGTCTTAGTAAGGTTCCAACGTTTTCCACGAAGTGAATGTAAACGATTAACGCTTGCCTGATGACCTCTGATCTGCTAAGGCCGTGTCTTTTGGCCAAGTTTTCTAAATCGTTGATAACCTTATTGGGTAAACGAACATTTACAACATTCATTCTAAATCTACTCACACTACAACTGTATTACATATGAAAACTCTTTTATTAGTTATTTTTTCTCTTCATCATTCTCTGAATTGGAGACATCATACATGAGCAAGAAACCAAACTTCGATAATGTTAAAAAAATTCAAAATACCCTGCGTGTCGCGCGAATAGCCATCTTCACAGCCCTCAGCGTTATTGGCTCATTTATAACTCCTTATCCTCTTATACCAACAATAGCTTTCGACTCAAGTCCTGGCTTCTTCGCTGCACTATACTTTGGAGTACTCGACGGAGTTCTAATCACTGGACTTGGACACATCGTTACGGCGCTCATAAACGGCTTTCCCTTAGGACCTTACATTACATCATTGCTTTCGGAATGGCTTTAGCCGGAGGAGCCATGGGGCTCGTAAACAAAACAAACAAAAAATGGGGATTCATACCCGCCACCATCACCGCAGTATCAATAAACACGGTTCTTTCCGTAATCATGGTGCCTACAATGGGCTGGACCGCCACACTCACCTACGTTACCGTTCCTCTGTTGTTGGCAGCTAGCTTAAACGCGGTACTCGCAGCATTGGTCTATGTTAGTGTTAGAGCTAGAAGGCTTAGAGCATGACCCCATGTCCGTTTCCCACAAAAACCATCAAAACCGCTCGTGATGTCTCGGTTTTTGAGGTCAGCAATGATTCGGTTATGGTTGTGGGCTGCGACTCTGCTGGCGGAATTGGACCAAAACCGTTAGACAAAATCAAAGTTAGCGGATACACTCTAGGAAGATTTACGGCTAGGGTTGCTTTGATGGAGGTCTTAGCTGTTGGGGCAAAGCCTGTCTGTCTAACTAATACGTTGAGTGTTGAGCCTGACCCAACTGGATCCGAAATTCTTGAAGGAATAATAAGTGAGGTTCAAGTTGCCCGATTAGACCGTTCTTTGGTCATAATTGGGAGTATGGAAAAGACTGTTGCTGTGGAGCAAACTGGGATTGGCATTACTGTTGTTGGTTTAGCGTCAAAAAACAAGTTAAAGATTGGTTTGTCTGAGCCTGACGATTTGATTGTTGCTGTTGGAGTCCCAAGTGTAAAAGATGAAGTGTTGCCTGCAGAAGAACGTGGTGAGATTGCAGACTTGGAAGACTTGTTGATGTTAATGAGCTGTGATTTCGTTCATGAGGTGATTCCTGTTGGCTCCCAAGGCATAATGCATGAAGTAAATGTGCTTGCCAAAGACTCAGGTTTACGCGCTAAATTGGAATTGCCTGAAGTGGAAGCCAAAAGGTCTGCAGGTCCAGCAACCGCGGTTGTAGTAACTATCTCAAAAAATGCTTTAAGTAAACTTTCTGGGCTAATTAATAAGCCAATACAGGTAATCGGTTCGTTCTGTCGGTAATCGCTTGAAATAGTGTCGTTTTGTGGCTTTGTCGTCAAGTGTTACCTATTTCTGTGCCCGACATGAGTTGTGTAGCAGAGTCTAAATTGTACATGGTTTACCATTTTTGTGTCAATATTCGCTTCTGTTCTTAAACAAATTTCTTGAATTATTGTCCCTATTGTTCAGAAAAAGATCATGGAATATCGATGAACATAATATTGTAGTGTATCTGAGAGACTTAACAAACCTTTTAGGTAAACCTGCCGTAACTAGCTGTCTACACACGTAAATGGAGGAACATGATTTTTGACCATTACAAAACCAGAAATCCGCGCTCCTTTACGCGTCAATAGGCTAATGTTAGAGGTTTAACTAAGTTGCGAAGATCAAAAATGGAAATGTATATCGACATCCTCAAGGTTATGGCTAAAAATGGACCCCTGAAACTAACTCACGTCATGTACAAGGCTAACGTAAACTGCAGTGTCCTAAAACAAAACTTGGAATTTCTGATCCAACAGAACCTGATTGAAGAACAGATTACCGTTAAGAAAAGAAACAAAACAAAAATTAGCTACGCCATCACAGCAAGAGGTAGAACCGTAATCAAATACTTCAACGAGGTCAACAGAGCCCTACACATAACTAAAGAAATCAGTATCCCCGTGTTGATTCGCTAAAAAAAGAAAAGCCTAAATTTTTAGGTGACCGCGTGCACACAATTGGTCGGGTCATCTGACCCTGTGAACATTAAAGAAAATGGAGCGGTCGTTGGCTCTTCTATTCGTTTACGTTTTTGTTTGTTTCGGCCACTTTGGTTGTTCTAAGTATTATTCCGGCAATGATCTTTATTGCAGCTGCAGCAATGAACAGATATGAGCCGATGGCTAAGCCCCACGTTATGTTCAGTGTTCCGCTGGAGTTGATTGTGTCTGTGAATTCACCGCTGAAGGGAGACGATGCCATTGCCGAAGCCATTTCGTTTATCTGTATGGGCATCTGATCGCCTCCGTCCATGAAGCCTGCGAACTGTGTGATGAGTCCAGCCAACGAAACTATGAACAGTATTATGATTATTATGGGAATAAGTGATGTAAATCCGCTTATTATGTAGGTTCTTGAAAGCCTCTTGGCTTTTTCAACTCCGATAATGTCCAAAGCATTCAACACAACACTGGCTAGAAAGATGATGCCAAAAGGAATTCCGAGCCCAAACAGTGTAGTTAAGCCCTGATCGCCCTGTAGCATATTGATCCTAAGCCCGTTAACGCCGTCGATAAGAACTATCTCGGTTGTTCCAGCAGTATCAAGAAATGTGGTTTCGATGTTGCCTGTAACCACATACCATGGCAAAAAGAGGGCAGCAAAATAGACCGCTATGCCTACGATTCCAAGAATCACGCCAACCGCAGCCTTTGAGCGCAAAATTTTCATTAGGTTAAGTTTTCCCTCTCTCTTCCGCTTCACAATCTTCCAGACCTTATAGGCTGCAACAAGTCCTATGACGGCTGCAACGATGTACACTGAATAGAAGACAAGCAAACTTGCGGTGAACCATGTTTGATCGACTAAAGTTTTGTCGATTCCCCAAGATACAGGATTTAACCATTTGTCCGCGTTTTCTCCTTGTCCCGGTCCGCTTGGACCTGCCGAACCCATGTAGGCGTCTACTATGTTAGCCCAGTTTCCCCATCGTCCTCCAAATTCTAACCAATCTTGGGAATCTGGATCATTTCCCGTTCCCTTTTCGCCTAGGTAGACTATCTCTAGGTCTTCCGGTTTTAGTGTGTACGCGTTTCCTAATGTGTCGCTTTCTGTGCCAAGCTTACCTTGGTATTGCCTGAAGTAGCTGGCATGTGAGCCTAAAGCCACATAGACTCTTGGGTGCGTTCCATCTACCTTTTCTACGTCTTTCCACTCGGCTCTTTGGCCTGCATGGTGCTGTGAATAAACCGCGTATAGTGGGGTTTCCGTTGAATCCAAGACGATCTCGATCATTTCCCAGTCTCCCTGATGCTGATTTAGGGTTCCGGGGTTGAATGCGTAAAAGAACCAGTATTGAACCACAATGAATCCGGATTCACTTGTTACATGAGCGTAAATTTTGTCTCCATAGTTTTCACGGTTCTGTTTGTAGTCTTGCGCTATTTCTTCGAAACCGCCCAACGTGTTGTTTAAGAAGTAATCTTCTGTTGTGTATTGAGCGATGCTTGATGCCGTCGGTGAATCTTCAATCAGTGTATTGACGTCGCCTAATTTCATGTAGAGAACGGAGTTTTCTATGTGGTAGTTGGCGTCGGTGGGGAAGAATTTTTCTCCAGCTGCAAAATGGAGGTAAGGCACATAAGTTAACGCCAGTTGCTCCTCTTTTGAGTCGGGAATCCCGTCATTGTCTGAATCCTGTTGCGCTGTAACCATGGTAACGGAAGAGAATACAAGTAACCCTACGATAAGGAGTACCGAGAAAAGCAAGACGTATTTTCGCATAACTTTAACCCCACAAATATTTCTTTCAATAGTTTAGACTCTTTTTGCCTACAAGTTTTGGCAAGCCAATTACTAGAACTTCACTCCTTTACTTGGTCAGATTGTGGTAGATTCGATTTCTTGTTTGTCTGCTTTTTTTCTTTCCTTAGGCGGGGACTGAAATAAATTAAGACTGCAATAAGCGTCAAAACGATCGCTATCGGCAGTGTCCATTCTGACCGTAAGACCCTGTTCAGTAGGAGTAACGCAACTACAACCCAAACAATAATGGCTGCAACTGTTCTAATCTGCAACTACGCAATCCTCGTTCTTATTTGCTGTTCATGGTATGCTAATACTTTTCCCCATTTTTTGCTTCAAGCAGAGTAACCGGGTGGGCTGCTCATGTGCTGGAGTAGTATGCGGATGCGGTTCTTATTCGTCTAACATCAAAGTATACTGGAGAATTTGGAAGAGCGTTTATTTCAATCGAAAAACGAAGCTAACTACACAACAACAATTTTTTCTGTAGTCCAACAGCCAGTTCCTTTACTTTCTCTAGGTTGCCAACATCGCTGCGCCTAGCGTCTCTAGGTGTTTCAAGTATCAAAGGTAGACCACCCAATCTGCTTGCTAGCACGTTTCTGAATCCTTCTTCTCCAATTTTTCCCATGCCGATATGTTCGTGGCGGTCTATTCTGGAGTTCAGGTCTCCCTTGGAGTCGTTCAGGTGAACAAGTTTAAGTCTCTCAAAACCGAGTATCTCATCAATCTTCCTGACTGACGATTCTACCGTTTCCCTAGTTCTGAGGTCATACCCCGCCGCAAAAGCGTGGCTAGTGTCAAAGCATACTCCTACACTTTCAGGATTAGATAGTTGCTCGATTATGTGCTGAATGTCCTCAAGAGTGCTTCCCATGCTGTTTCTTGTTCCGGCTGTGTTTTCAAGTAGAAGCATAACGTTTCCATCAGTATCGTTGAGTGCTTGGTTGATGCCTTTGATTAATCTTGTAAAACCTGTTTGCATGCCTGCTCCAAGGTGGCTACCCAGATGGGTTACTAAGTATGGAATCTTGAGTTGTCTGCATCTTTCCAGTTCTGACGTGAGAGTCTTAACGGATTTTTCGTAAATTTCGTCTCTTGGAGACGCCAAATTTGGAAGGTAAGGCATGTGAACAAAAACAGGTTGCATATCATATTTTTTCACTTTGTTGGAGAAGGCTTTAGCATTCTCTATAGTAAGTTTTGTTGAATACCACTGTCGGGGGTTTCTTGTGAAAATTTGGAATGTGCTACAGTTCAATTCCACTGCTCTGTCCACTGATGTATCAATAGACCCCTGAATTGAGACATGAAAACCGATCCTCAAACAGACCAACCCAACAACAGTTGCATTGCTACTATTAAGTAAAAACGTTATTCTCTACGCTTGTCGTAAAATCAAAAACTTTTTTTATTATCGTTTATATTCTAAACTCGTAACTAAAACTGTTAATGGTGAATCTGATGAGTGAAACCGTAGAAGACCGAGTGAAAAAAGCTCTTGAACAAGTGAGACCACAATTGCAAGCTGACGGCGGAGACCTAGAATACGTTGGATTCGATAACGGCATCGTAAAAGTGAAACTTAAAGGCTCATGCAGCGGATGCCCAATGTCAGCCATGACCCTACAATGGGGCGTCGAAAACTTCCTCAAAAAACACGTACCCGAAGTAACCAAAGTAGAAGCAGTCAAATAATCGACCGCCAAAACGTAAGTTGCCATTCAATGGCATCTTGTCAAATTTTTTATTCCATCTCAGAATGTATTAGTTTGTGAAGAATCTACTGGTTATCTATTTCTGGATTCTAGTTTTTGGTTTTACGCCCGTAGCAAGAACTAAAATCTGTCCACGCCATAGCTATCTTTGTAGATGCTGAAGCATGAACGTCAAAATTAACAATACTGTCTTAGAGCTTATTCAAGGAGACATAACCAAGCAGACCACAGACGGCATAGTTAACGCTGCAAACGCTGCATTACAGATGGGCGGCGGAGTCGCAGGAGCCATCAGAAGACGGGGCGGATCAAAAATTCAGGAAGAATGCAACAGGATAGGGGGAACCCATGTGGGCGGAGCAGTAATAACAACAGGCGGAAACTTGGCGGCAAAATACGTGATACATGCCGTGGGTCCAATATTTGGGGAAGACCATGAGGACGCGAAACTGAAAGACGCGACACTGAATTCTCTGATTTTGGCTGACAAACATAACTTGAGGAGCATAGCTTTTCCTGCTATAAGCACAGGAATATTTGGGTTCCCAAAAGACCGCTGTGCCACCATAATGCTCTCAACAACCATAGCGTATCTGGAAGGTCCAACAGGACTAGAAAAAGTGGTTTATTGCCTGTATGACAAGAAAACCCTAAACCTCTTCGAGCATACTCTTCAATTTTTGACCCAGAGACGCTAAACCATAAACCCGTAACTCAGTTTTTTTAGTCCTTCAGGTTGAGGGTGGCTTTTGCTACGTCTTGTGTATGTTTGATGGTGAAGCCCATCTTCTTCAAAAGACGGATTGCCCTATATGATTGTCATGTAACATGAATGCATAAACCATTTCGAGGTTTAGCGTAACCATCCTGAACACCCTGTTTACTGGATAGTTATCCTGTTAGCAAAACACTCAATATACCCTTCTAGTAATTAGCTCTCACCGATTGGTTATCTGCTCTTGTAAAGGGAAAAAAACGACTTAAACGGGAAAAGAGGAAACTTAACGGTTTAAAAGCGAATGAAAAACTTAAATACTGCCTTAAATAAAAAAGAAGCTGCGAAGGGGTGTATTATGAGGAATCCAGAATTATCTGTAGCTCCAATGCACAGAATATGCAAGAAAGCGGGAGCAGACAGAGTAAGTGAGGCAGCTGCGAAAGCGCTGGCAGAGGAACTGAGCGAAATCGGCATCAAAATAGCTAAAGAAGCTATTGACTATGCAATGCACGCTGGAAGAAAAACCGTTAAAGCAGAAGACATTGAGATAGCCGCAAGAAAAGTTTTAGGAAAATAAGCAAGCACAGTTCCCTTTTTTCAGAAAGAGGCGTAACAAATGCCTCTCTATTGGTTAGTGAAAAACTTTATATTCCCTGATGAAAGTGCAGTAGCTAGAACTTTACCTCTACATTAGGAATGATTTGTATGGCATATTTAACTACACAGGGTGGACAACCCATTCTCATCCTTAAAGAAGGAACAGCACGTAGACGTGGAAGAGACGCTCAAACAAACAACATCATGGCTGCAAAAATTATCGCCGAAGTTTTGAGGACCACTTTGGGACCTCGCGGCATGGACAAGATGCTCATTGACAGTCTAGGCGACATAACCATAACCAACGACGGAGCAGCAATACTTGATGAGATAGATGTTCAACATCCAGCCGCAAAGATGATGGTGGAAGTAGCGAAGACACAAGACGATATGGTTGGCGACGGAACCACCACCGCCGTAATCTTAGCTGGAGAACTTTTGCATAAAGCCGAGGAATTGCTGAATCAGAACATTCATCCAACAGTTATTGTGAGAGGATACAGAAAAGCTGTTGAGAAAGCTGTGGAAGCTTTAGCCAAATTGGCGATAACCGTTAACATTGATGACCGTGAAACCCTGAAGAAAGTTGCCATGACTTCTATGGGCAGCAAGGCTGTGGGTAATGCTCGGAGCCATCTGTCCGATATTGCTGTTGATGCTGTTAAACTGATAGCTGAGAAACGTGGCGATAAAACGATAGCGGACATTGATAACATTCAACGAGTTAAGAAAGAGGGAAAAAGCCTCTACGATACTCAGCTAATCAAGGGCATAATCATCGATAAGGAGATTGTTCACGCAGGTATGCCCAAACGTGTTGAAAAAGCAAAGATTGCTCTTATTGATTCTCCTCTAGAGGTTGAGAAAACAGAGTTCTCAGCAGAGATCAGAATAAAAGATCCCTCTCAGATGCAGGCCTTTTTGGACAAAGAGACAAATATGCTCAAGGATATGGTTGAAAAGGTCAAAGCCTCAGGCGCAACAGTTCTCTTTTGTCAGAAGGGCATCGACGACATGGCTCAGCACTTCCTAGCAAAGGGCGGCATCATAGCTGTACGAAGAGTTAAGCAATCAGACATGGAGAAACTAGCCAGAGCCACTGGAGGAACAGTCATCACCAAGTTAGACGATTTAACGAAGGCAGACCTAGGCGAAGCAGGACTTGTGGAAGCGCGTAAGGTCGGGGATGACAAAATGATCTTTGTGGAGAAATGCAAAGAACCCCGGTCGGTTGCGATTCTCATCCGCGCTGGTCTAGAAAGAATGGT
>SDBS01002463.1_pt1 | contig 18458 bp, 14 predicted proteins | sample 2277091 | NCBI WGS metagenome assembly SDBS01 (sample SAMN10404972, study PRJNA504765) | marine sediment metagenome | isolation source: marine sediment core GS10_PC15, 163 cmbsf | place: Arctic Ocean: Southern Knipovich Ridge | collected 2010 | reverse complement strand
ATGCGTTACCTTGAGGCGGGGAGGATCCTCCTGGAGGAATCGGGTAATCACATCGAAGCGGGCAGATATCTCGAGCGTGCGCTTCAGTCCGGGATACCGGACGCGGAGAAGGCGAGGGCGAGGTACTATCTCGGCAGCGCCTACGCTCTGGGCTACGAGATCTCCACTGTGACAGGGAGCACGGACGAAGGATTGAAGAAGAGCGCGATCGATCAGTGGTGGAAGGTCGCCCGCGAAGCTCCCGGCACCGAATGGGGCGGCAGGTCGCACCGCGCATGGCTGGGATACAGGCTCGATGAATGGGACATAAACGGAAAATTAAAGAGGCTCAACGAATTCCTCGGGTATTACGGGTCGAGCGGCGGCCATTACTGGTGGGCGCAGGAGAAGAAACTCGAGTCTCTGTACAGCGCTGCTCCGGGCAGGGACGACTGGGCCGCCGACAGTGCGTTGACGATCGCCGGGCTCTTTATGAACAACGCGTCTCCAGCCGGCGGAAAGAAGGAGGCACTTCTCAAGTCGGGTTATCTCTACAGGATGAAGGGTGAGACGGAAAAGGCTGAATCGGCCCTCGCGCTGTTCGCCCGCACATACCCCGGCGACCACAGGACAGTCTCCGTGCTCTACGACCTCGGCGAGACGAGGTTGTCGAGAAGGGATTACGCAAAGGCGCTCGAAGCCTATCAGGCATGCCTGGCCGGCGATCCGCCGCGACGGCTCGGGGGCAGGTGCATTCTCCGCTCCGGAGACTGCCTGTACTATACGCACGAATACACGAGAGCCGCGGAGAAATACGCGGCTCTCGCGAAGCACAATCCCCCGACCGGGTTCGAGGACGAGGCGGCCTACAGGCAGGCGCTCGCACTGAGACAGGCCGGCAGGGGTGACGAGGCCGATGAGCTTCTCGGTTCTCTTTACGAACGGACCGACCTGCCCTCCGGCCTGCGGGCGAGGGTGCTCGAGCTTACCGGCCGAAGGATGCTTGATACTGGTGATCACGCCGCGGCTCGAGGCGTATTCGAGGAGCTTTGCAGCACGAGGAAGACACACGGTTCGTTGACGCTGCTCGGCGAGACGCTGCTGGAGCTCGGTGAATCGAAAGACGCGATCAGGCGTTTCGACGAGGCGCTCAAGCTCGATGGCGCCGACACCTGCCGGGTACTCTCCGGGAGGGCGAGATCGTACTACGCGGCGGGGGACACGAAGAAGGGAAGCCGCGATCTCGACAGGATGATTCAGAAGTGCCCCGGGCATCCCGGGACCGCGCAGGCGCTTCTCGCCCGCGGGGAAGCGGCCGTTGAGAGGGGCGATTGCGAAGGAGCGGCCGCCACCCTCGAGTATATGCGTGAGCATTACGCCGGTTCCGAAGCGGCGGCCGGCGCACTCTACCAGCTCGCCCTCTGCGACATACGCAGGGGAGGATATGCCGAGGCGATCGAGCGTCTCGGGCTCTTTCTCAGGGAATCACCTGAATCGCCGATGACAGGCCAGGTCTATTTCAAGCTGGCCACTTCACACTATGCCTCGGGCAGCAGGAACCTCGCCGCAGCCAACTACGCCCTCGCAGCCGAATCGACGACAGACAGGGATACGAGATATACGGCGATGGCAAATCAGGCGCGTGTCTACCAGGAGCTCGAGGAGTGGGAGAAGGCGGGTGACGTCTGGAAAGACGTGACCGGGCAGTTCCCCGAGAGGGAAGACATAGTGGAGATCTTCTTCAACCTCGGGTTCTGCTACAGCCAGGCGGGCGACTTCGAGCTGGCCTGGGAGGTCTACCGCAGGATACCGGCTGTCGCGCTCACCGAGGAACAGCAGGGAAGGGCCCATTACTGGGCCGGGATATCACTGAAGTACCTCAACCGCTGCGACGAAGCGATCCGCGAGTTCCTCCGCGTCCCCTATCTGAGGACTGGAGGGATGTGGGGGGTCACCGCCAAGCTCGAGGCGGCGGTCTGTTACGAGAAGCTCGGCAGGTTCGATGAGGCGAAGGGCATATATTCACAGATAGTCTCGGCTCACGGCGAGAACTCCGACTGGGGCTCGATGGCGAAGAAATCCCTCGAAAGGCTCGAGGCCGGAGAGCAGAAGCCGGAAAACAACGAAGAATGAACAGCAGGTGACGTGCAGGAAGGGCAGCCGAATGGCTCGTGAAGACCTCATTGTCAGGGGCGCCAGGGAGCACAATCTCAAGAATATCACCGTGACCATACCGCGCGGGAAGCTTGTCGTCATAACCGGCCTGAGCGGCTCGGGCAAGTCGTCACTCGCGTTCGACACGATATACGCGGAGGGCCAGAGGCGGTACGTCGAGTCGCTGTCGAGCTACGCGAGGCAGTTCCTCGAGCAGATGGAAAAACCCGATGTCGACGCTATCGAGGGCCTCTCCCCCGCGATCTCCATCGATCAGAAGACTACCTCCAGGAATCCCCGCTCGACCGTGGGGACGATAACAGAGATCCACGACTACCTCAGGGTCCTCTTCGCCCGCGCCGGAGCGCCGCACTGCCCCGGATGCGGAAGGCCGATAAGCCGCCAGACAGTCGCGCAGATCGTCGACAGACTGACCGCCGCGGGAGAGGGAAAGAGACTCGTCATCATGGCTCCCGTTGTGAGGGGACGCAAGGGCGAACACAAGGCGCTCCTCGCGAAACTCGCCACGGGCGGCTTCACCCGGGTGAGGGTCGACGGGGAGATGCGCGACCTCGCCCTGGAGATCGAGATAGACAAGAAACGCAAGCACGACATAGAAGTGATCGTCGACCGGGTAACGATAAAGTCAGGCGTCGAGAGGCGTCTGGCCGACTCGGTCGAGACGGCGGCAAAGGCGGGGGAGGGGATCATCCTCGTCCAGCAGGGTGGTGAGGAGGTACTCTACAGCCTCGAGTATTCGTGTCCCTGGTGCGGTGGAGGACTCGGTGAGATCTCCCCGAGGATGTTCTCGTTCAACTCTCCCTACGGCGCATGTCCGACCTGCCACGGTCTCGGAACGACCAACGATTTTTCGGAGGAGCTGCTCGTACCCGATCGGGAACTGAGCGTCGCCGGGGGCGCGCTCGCGTCCATCGGCTCACCGAAGGCGAACTGGTACAGACTGAGGCTCGAGGCCCTCGCCAAGCTTCACGGATTTTCCCTGCACAAGCCCTTCGGAAGCCTCTCGAAGAAAGCTCGCCGGATGATACTCGATGGGACCGACGACGAGATAGTCGTCCAGTACGACTTCGAGCGGGGCAAGGGCGAGTACTACACGAAATGGGAGGGTATCGTTCCGAACCTGCGCCGCCGGTACCACCAGACCCGTTCCGATGCGATAAGGCGCTGGATAGAGACATTCATGACCTCGAGCCCATGTCCCGATTGCCGCGGAACGCGGCTCAAGCCCGAGAGCCTCTCAGTCACACTGGGCGGCAGCAATATCGCCGAGGTGTCGTCTCTTACGATCGAGAAAGCATCGGATTTCTTCGGGTCGCTCGGTCTCGAGGGAAACAGGGCGATCATCGGCGGCCCGCTTCTCCGCGAGATCACATCGAGGCTGCAGTTCCTGCGCAATGTCGGGCTCGACTACCTTTCGCTCGACCGCTCGGCGGGCACTCTGGCCGGCGGTGAGGCCCAGAGGATAAGGCTCGCCACTCAGATAGGCTCGAAGCTCGTGGGCGTTCTCTACATACTCGACGAGCCGTCGATCGGACTTCATCAGCGCGACAACGCGAGGCTCATCGCCACGCTCAAGGAACTGCGCGACGCGGGAAACACCGTCATAGTGATCGAGCACGATAGGGATACGATACTCGCCGCGGACTATGTCATCGACCTCGGACCGGGCGCGGGAGAGCACGGCGGCGAAGTCGTGGCCGAGGGGACCCCCGCCGAGGTATCGGCCGTCGAGAACAGCCTTACCGGCAAATATCTCGCCACCGAACGATTTTTCAAACTCAAGAGCGGCAACGGAAGAGGGACCGGCGAGTCGCTTGTCCTCAGGGGAGCAGGCGAACACAATCTTAAAGATATAACCGTTGAGTTCCCGCTCGGCCGTCTGATATGCGTCACCGGCGTGTCCGGCTCGGGAAAGAGCACGCTCATCGGGGACATCCTGTACAGGGCCCTGCACAGGATCTTCTATCGCAGCACGAAGCTCGCCGGCCGGCACGACGGGATCGACGGAGTCGAGCATATCGATAAGGTCATCAACATCGACCAGTCCCCGATAGGACGGACCCCGAGATCGAACCCCGCGACATACACTGGGGTGTTCGGCCCGATCAGGGACCTCTTTACAAAACTCCCCGAATCGCAGGTACGAGGCTACAGGCCGGGGAGATTCAGCTTCAACGTAAAGGGCGGCAGGTGCGAGACATGCAGGGGCGAGGGAATGATAAAGGTCGAGATGCATTTTCTCCCCGACGTCTATGTCCACTGCCAGCAGTGCAAGGGGAGGCGCTACAACAGAGAGACCCTCGAGGTCACTTTCAAGAATATCAATATCGCCGAGGTCCTCGAAATGACCGTTGACGAGGCGTACGATTTCTTTAAGAATATCCCCTCCGTCAGGAGAAAGCTGAAGATGCTCAGGGAAGTGGGGCTCGGCTACATCCGGCTGGGCCAGCCGGCTACGACTCTCTCGGGCGGAGAGGCGCAGAGAGTGAAACTCTCGTCGGAACTTTCCAAGGTAAGCACGGGAAGGACGCTGTATATTCTGGACGAGCCGAGCACGGGGCTGCATTTCGAGGACGTCAAGATGCTGATGAGCGTTCTCGACAGGCTCGTCGAGAGAGGAAATACCGTACTGGTAATAGAGCACAATCCCGACATCATAAGGCTCGCCGATCATATCATCGACCTCGGTCCCGAGGGTGGGGAGAAGGGCGGCGAGATAGTATACGCCGGTTCGCCGGCCGGTATCATCGGATGCAGAGATTCACACACTGGCAGGATGCTCGGGCGGTATGTGAAGAAGACCTGACCCGCGATGGAAAGAGAGGATCAGATGGCCCTTAAGACACCCCTTTACGATTCCCACGTCGCGAGAGGCGGAAGGATGGTAGAGTTCACCGGATTCCTCATGCCGGTCACCTTCGAAGGGATCGTCGCCGAACACGAGACCGTCCGCACGAAGGTCGGACTCTTCGATGTGAGCCATATGGGAGAGATCTTTATCACCGGGCCCGGAGCTGTCGATTTTGCCGACTATACGGTTACGAACTCCGTCGCGAAGCTCGACGAGGGACAGATCTGCTACACCGTCTGCTGCAATGAAAAGGGGCACGTACTCGACGACCTGCTCGTCTACAGATTCTCCGATGAACGGATACTGTTCGTCGTGAACGCCGTCAACGTCACGAAGATCTTCGAGCACCTCCAGTCGATAGCGCCGGAGGGCCTGGAGATCCGGGATCTTACTTCCGGCATAGGGCAGATCGCCGTCCAGGGGCCGGCCGCGAGGGATCTTCTCTCCTCCGACCCGTTCTTCTCGCGAGTGGCGGCAGGGATAAAGGAACTGGAGTACTACAGGTTCTTCACATTCGAGCACAAGGGCGCGGAGATCCTGCTCTCGAGGACCGGATATACAGGCGAGCTCGGTTACGAGATATATCTCCCCGCGAAGATGGCGGAGGGAGTCTGGGACGCGCTGCTCGACGGGGGCGGCAAGTACGGCGCCGCGCCGATCGGCCTCGGGGCCAGGGACACGCTGAGATTCGAGCCGGGCTACTGTCTCTACGGCCACGAACTCGGTGAGGACACCTCGCCGCTCGAGGTGGGACTATCCTGGGTCGTGAAGCTCAAGAAGGGCGATTTCATCGGAAGCAAAGCGCTCGCCACGGAGAAAGAGAAAAAGCCCGCGCGCAAGCTGATCGGGCTCGAGGTAATGGGCAAGGGGATCCCCCGGCAGGGATTCGCGGTGCATCACAACGGCGAGACAGTGGGGAAGGTTACCTCCGGGACATTCTCGCCGACGCTGAAGAAGGCGCTCGCGATCGCGCTCGTTAAAAGGTCTGTACCGAAAGAGGCGGAAGGGATTACAATCGATATCCGCGGCCGGGCTGCATCCGCCGTACGGACGCCGCTGCCGTTTTACAAGGGCAGCGTGAACGACTGATCATTCAGATTGAAAAACACGGAGTAAACGGGCGAAAAGGGACTCAATCAAAAGGAAGGTGCGCGATGGTTCCTGAAGAATGCACATACACCAAAGAACACGAGTGGGTCTGTTACGAGGGCGGCGTCGCGACGATCGGTATCAGCGAGTATGCGGCTACCGAGCTGGGCGACATCGTATACATAGAGCTGTTGGAGCCGGAATCCAACGTCAAGCAGGGCGATCCGATCGGGACGATCGAAGCGGTCAAGACGGTGGCGGAGCTCTTCTCGCCGGTGAGCGGGGAGATCCTCGAGGTCAACGAGGCGATCATCGAGCATCCGGAGATCATCAACCGCGATCCGTTTGAGGAAGGCTGGTTCATCAAGATCAAGGTCAGCGATCCAGGAGAGCTCGACTCTCTGATCAGCTACGAAGATTACCAGGAATTTCTCGGCGAGATGGAGGACTGAGGGATAACAGCAAGGAAGGTCGATGAGCTACGTTCAGAACACCGACAGTGACAGACGCGAGATGCTGAAGGAGACGGGAGTCTCCTCGTTCGAAGAGCTGCTCGAGCCTATAGATAGCAGGTTGCGTGTCGACGGCGTTCTCGATATCGGTCCCGCGATGAGCGAGGCCGAGGTCGCCTCCAGGCTCGGCGCTCTTGCCTCGGCAAACAACGCCGCCTCCGGGATGATCAGTTTTCTCGGCGGCGGGATCTACGACAGGTTCATCCCCGCGACGGTGCGATACGTCCTCTCGCGGAGTGAGTTCTATACCTCTTACACACCATACCAGGCGGAAGTGAGCCAGGGGACCCTCCAGGCGATCTTCGAGTACCAGACGATGATAGCCCGCCTTACGGCGATGGACGCAGCGAACGCTTCGATGTACGACGCCTCTACGGCGCTCGCCGAAGCGATGCTTATGGCCAGCGTCATCAAGCGTACGAGGCGCGTCATCATTCCGGCCTCGCTCTCCAGGAGGGTGCGGGCCGTACTCGACAGCTACGCGGCAGGCAAGGACATCGTGATAGACGAGGTCCCGTTCATCGAAGATGGAACGATAGACGCGGGATCTCTGGCGGAGATGCTCTCCGAAAAGGCAGCGGCCGTCATTCTGTCGCAACCGAACTATTTCGGTATGATCGAGGACGCCCGCGGGATCTCCGGCCTGGTCCGCGAGGCAGGGGCCCTGCTGATAGTCCTCGCTGATCCGGTCTCTCTCGCGCTGATAGAGCCGCCCGGGGAATATGACGCCGATATCGTGGTGGGGGAGGGCCAGTCGCTCGGTATCGCCCAGAGTTTCGGGGGGCCGCTGCTCGGTTTCCTCGCGGCCAGGACCCCGTACCTGAGAAAATGTCCGGGCCGGCTGATAAGCGCGACCGAAGACATCGACGGAAAGAGGGGATATACGATGACCCTCCAGACCCGTGAACAGCATATCAGGCGGGAGAAAGCCACTTCAAATATATGTACGAATGAAGGGCTCGTGGCGCTGGCCGCCTCGGTCTACCTCGCCACACTCGGCGAGGACGGCTTCAGGGAGGTGGCGCTGCAGAGCGCTTCGAAGGCGAAGACATTGTACGGGATGCTCGAGGAGGCTGGAATCGGCCTGCCCTTCGGCAGGAACTTTTTCCAGGAATTTGTGATTACAGTACCGGGAGGCGCGGACGCGTTCATCGCCAGGGCGAGAGAGCGCGGCGTACTCGCGGGCATTCCGCTCGGAAAGGATTTTCCGTCCCTCGGCGGTGACGCGCTCCTCGTTGCCGTCACCGAGAAGCGCACCAGGGAGGATCTCGAGCTGCTCTGCGACCTGGCTGCGGGCAAGGGGGGTGCGGCATGAGCGAGACGATATTCGAAAAAGGCGCGAACGGCAGGAGCGGCAGCTTCATACCGGCGAACGACTGTCCCGTCGACGACCTGGGGTTCGAACACCCGCGCGAGGGAGAGATCGGCCTGCCCCGCATAGGCGAGCAGGATCTGATAAGGCACTACGTCGAACTCGCATCGAAGAACTATCACATCGACAAGGGTATGTATCCCCTCGGCAGCTGCACGATGAAATACAATCCCCTGATCAACGAGGAAGTGGCCGGTCTCGGCGGGTTTGTCGGGCTCCATCCCCTCCAGTCGGAAGATGACGTACAGGGCGCCCTCGAACTGATGTACGAGCTCGAATCGGACCTCTGCGAGATATGCGGGATGAACGCGTTCAGCCTTCAGCCCGTAGCGGGCGCGCACGGGGAGCTTGCCGGGATGATGATTGCCAGGGAATGGTTCCGCCGCAGGGGAGAGGAGCGCAGGACCGTCCTGGTCCCCGACTCGGCGCACGGCACCAATCCGGCGAGTGTCGTCATCTGCGGATTCACACCGAAGACGATCCCCTCGAACGAGGCGGGACTGATCGATCCTGAAGTACTGAAACGGGAAGCGGGCGACGATACGGCGGTCCTGATGCTGACGCTGCCCAACACTCTCGGCCTCTTCGAGAAGGACATCGAAAAGATTATCAGGATAGTCCATGATGCCGGCGCCCTGGTCTACATGGACGGGGCGAACATGAATGCCCTGATGGGCATCGTCAGGCCCGGCTCGATCGGTATAGACATCATGCATCTTAACCTTCACAAGACATTCTCCACCCCGCACGGCGGGGGCGGCCCCGGTTCGGGGCCTGTCGGGGTGCGCGAGCATCTCGCCGGGCTGCTGCCCGTACCGAGAATAGTCAGGAAGGACGGAAGGTTCTCCCTGGAGGAGACGAGCGAGGAGTCGATCGGCAGGGTCCACCCGTGGTTCGGCAACTTCAACGTCCTCGTAAAGGCCTATGCCTACATCAAGGCTCTCGGCGGCGAGGGCCTGCGGGAGGTCTCCGAGAACGCGATCATCAACGCCAACTATCTGATGAAGAAGGTCGCCCGGGACTACGACATCAAGTATCCCGGCAGGTGCATGCACGAGTTCGTCGCCTCCGGAAGAAATCTCAAGAAATTCGGGGTCAGGACTGTCGACGTGGCCAAGCGTCTTCTCGATTACGGTCTTCACGCCCCGACGGTCTACTTCCCCCTGATCGTCGAGGAGGCTCTGATGATTGAGCCCGTCGAGACGGAGAAGAAGGAGGCCCTCGATCATTTCGCCGACGTGATGGCGAAGATAGCGAAAGAGGCGGAAGAGGATCCGGAAATCCTCCACGAGGCTCCCGTGACGACGCCGGTCAGGCGCCTCGATGAGGCGGCGGCGGCCCGCTGCCCGGAGCTCAGCTGGTCAGGTGGAGAATGCTTGCCGGTGGGGGAGTGATGGCCAGGTGGCTGCTGATCGACGATGAGCCGGCAAGCGGCGCGAGGAATATGGCCGTCGACGAATTTCTGTTGAATAGAGCTGAAAGCGAAGGCGGAGCCCCGGTGCTCCGCCTTTATTCTTTCAGTCCGCCGGCGCTGACGCTGGGTTACCACCAGGACGCCGCGAGGGCGATAGACCTCGCGGCGGCAGCGGCCGACGGACTTGACGTCGTCAGGAGGATCACGGGAGGAAGAGCGCTTCTGCACGACGGGGAGCTTACATACTCAGTCACCGCGCCGGTCGGCCCCCCGTTCGGACAGGGACTCGCCGATACATTTCTCGCCATAGCGGGAGTCATCGTGTCGGCCCTTCGCTCGACCGGGATCGACGCTCAGCTCGGAAGCGCGAAACATGTGAGCGTCGAGAGTTCGATGTCGTCGCCATGTCTCGTGTCGACCAGCAGACACGAGATCACTGCAGGAGGAAAGAAGATCTCCGGGAGCGCGCAGAGAAGGACCGGCAGCGCATTCATCCAGCATGGATCGATTCTTCTGCGAGGCGGTTCCGAGGGAATCGAGCGGTACCTCCAGGGAGGGTGGAAGGGACTCGCGGCGATGATCACGACTGTCGAGGCTGAGACTGGCGCCGCCGCCAACGACAGGAAACTGAGGGATCGTATCATCGGCCTTTTCGGCGAGCGCTTCGGAGGGAGCCCGGAAGAGTTCGTTCTCGATCCGGCGGACCTTGCCGGGATCGAAGGCGCCGAGGCGGCAAAGAAAACGGAGTTCTTCACCGGAAAGGCGGGACGGTGATGCTGCGATACTTCGCGGGCAGGCTGGGGCAGTCGGTTCTCCTCGTCTGGCTCGTCCTGACTATTACCTTCTTCCTCCTTCATCTCGCGCCCGGCGATCCGATGGCAAGATACGATGACCCTGAGATGGACCAGGAGACGATTGAGATGATGCGTCGGCAGTTCGGTCTCGACCGCAGCGTGCCGGAGCAGTATGCGAGGTGGATCTCGAGCTTCGCCCGGGGGGATTTCGGGATCAGCCTGAGGTACAACCGGCCCGTCTCCGAGCTTCTCGCGAGGGCAGTTCCCAACACCCTGCGTCTCACCGTTGCAGCCCTGACCATATATATAATCCTCGGCGTGGCGCTCGGGATCACCTCCGCGGCGAGGAGGAATTCGATCTTCGACCGTGCAGGCACACTGGCGGCTCTCGTCGTCTATTCGATCCCGTCGTTCTGGCTGGCCCTGATGCTGATCATGCTCTTCTCACTCAAGCTCGGCTGGCTTCCCTCGTCCCACATGCAGTCGATCGATGCCGCGAGCCTCGGTACCCTCTCGCTTCTGAGCGATAGAGCGGCCCATCTCATACTTCCGGCCTTTGTGCTGGGAGTGGCTTCCGCGGCCGGCATGGCCCGCTATATGAGGGGCAGCATGCTCGACGAACTCAGACGGGACTACGTACGCACCGCGAGATCGAAGGGGCTTTCCGAGGGCGTGGTGCTGTTGAAGCACGCATTGAGGAACGCGGCGATCCCTATCGTCACTATCGTCGGCCTGAGCTTCCCCTTTCTGCTCGGCGGCTCGGTCATAACGGAGAGGATATTCTCGTGGCCCGGGATGGGATCGCTGATGGTCGAGTCGATATTCACGAGGGATTATCCAGTGGTTCTTGCGATAAATTTCATCGTCTCGGTCATGGTCATAACGGGTAATCTCCTCGCTGATCTCGGATACGCTCTCCTCGATCCGAGGATCGCGTATGGCGGAAGGGAGGGGGAGTGATGAGCGGCAGAAGGTCCCTCTGGTCGGCCGGATGGGCGAGGTTCCGAAGGAACCCCCTGGCGATGGCAGGTGCGATCACGGTCCTGGTCCTCTATCTCATCGCGATCCTGGCGCCGGTGCTGACACCATACGATCCGGTCTCCCACGGCGACCTGCCGCAGATGCGGCACCAGGCGCCGTCAAAAGACCATCCCCTCGGCACCGACAAGTTTGGACGCGACGTACTTACGAGAGTGGTCTACGGCTCGAGGATCTCGCTCACTGTGAGTCTTCTCGCCGTCGTGCTCTCTGTCGTCCTCGGTTCGATCATAGGAGCGGTCGCCGGGTATACCGGAGGCCTTGTCGATGCCGTTCTGATGAGGATAGTCGACGCGCTGATGTCGATCCCGAGACTGTTCCTGCTCCTGACCTGCATAGCCCTTTTCTCGAGGAGCCTTCTGCTCGTCACAGTGCTGCTCGGAGCGACCGGGTGGATGGGCACGGCCCGGCTCGTGCGAGCTCAGATACTCTCGCTGAAGAGCAGGGAGTTTATCAGCGCCGCCGAGGCGCTCGGGGCGGGAAGCAGGCGGATCATCCTGCGTCACCTCATCCCCAATGCGCTCACCGTGATCATTGTATCTGCGACACTGAGGATAGGACTTATCATCCTCGTCGAGGCGGCATTGAGTTTTCTCGGCCTCGGTGTTCCGCCGCCGACTCCGAGCTGGGGGATGATGGTCTACGAGGGACGCGAAGTCCTGCTCGACGCCTGGTGGGTTTCGACCTTTCCCGGTCTGGCGATTGTTGTTACAGTGGTCGGGTACAACCTCCTGGGCGACGGCCTGAGAGACTCGTTCGACCCGGTGCGGTTCACATAGAATACGAAAGAGCAATATGCCTGAGGATCTCCTCAAAATAGACGATCTGAAGACGGTGTTCCGTACAGAGGCCGGGACGGTGAGGGCCGTAGACGGCGTGAGCTTTACCGTAGGTCGCGGAGAGACAGTCGGCCTCGTCGGCGAATCGGGATGTGGAAAGAGCGTGACGGCCCTTTCGATCATGAGGCTGGTGGCCGATCCGCCCGGACGTATCGAAAGCGGCAGTATCGTATTCGAAGGGAGGGATCTCCTCGGTCTCAGTGAGAAGGAGATGAGGAAGGTCAGGGGGAACGAGATATCGATCGTCTTCCAGGAGCCGCTGAGCAGCCTCAATCCCGTCTTCACATGCGGGGAGCAGATCAGGGAGGCGATAGCCCTCCACCAGAAGCTCGGACGCAGGGAATCGAAGGCGAAGGCTGTCGATATGCTCCGGCTCGTCAGGATCCCCGACCCCGACAAACGTTACAGCAGCTATCCGCACCAGATGAGCGGCGGGATGAGGCAGAGGGTGATGATCGCGATGGCGCTGAGTTGTCAGCCGAAGCTGCTGATCGCCGACGAGCCGTCGACAGCGCTCGATGTATCGGTGCAGGCGCAGATCATAGAACTTCTCGCCGAACTGCGCGCGGACAGGGACATGGCGATCCTTCTGATCACTCACGATCTGGCGGTAGTTGCGCAGATGGCCGACCGTGTCGTCGTCATGTACGCGGGGGTGGTGGTCGAGGAGTCGCCGGTCGATGAACTTTTCGCTTCGCCGGCTCATCCGTACACGAAGGGGCTGATCGACTCGCTCCCGAAACTCGGCCAGGATCTCGAGAGGCTGCCGATGATCCCCGGCACGGTGCCTGATCCGCTCGATCTTCCCGAAGGGTGCAGGTTCAGCGATCGATGCCGGAAGAGATTCGACAGATGCGCGGAGGAACCTCCGCTCTTCGATCTCGCCGCCGGCCGCCGGGTGAGATGCTGGCTCTGCGAGGGGAGTGAAGGATGAGCATCCTCATCGCAAAAGGGCTGAAAAAATACTACAGGAGCCCGGGCGGATTCTTTCTGCGCGGAAGCAGGCAGCTCCGCGCGGTCGATGGGGTCGACATCGAGCTCGAGAGGGGAAAGACGCTGGGGCTCGTCGGAGAGTCAGGCTGCGGCAAGAGCACGCTGGCCCGCCTGCTTCTGAGGCTCGAAGAGACGACCGACGGAACACTCGAGATCGACGGGACCGATTTTCTTGCCCTGAAGGGGAGGGAACTGCGCCGGGCGCGAAGGAAGATACAGATGATCTTCCAGGATCCCTACTCCTCTCTGAACCCGAGGCTGACCGTGGGCAGCACGATAGCGGAAGGGATCAGGATCCATGGTCTCGCCAGGGGTGCCGATGTAGAGAAGCGTGTGAGCGAGCTGCTCGACAAGGTCGGTCTTCCGCGTGCGGCTTACTCGAGGTATCCGCACGAGTTCTCGGGGGGACAGAGGCAGAGGGTAGGGATAGCGCGCGCTCTGGCGGTCGAGCCTGATATCGTTGTGGCCGATGAACCGGTATCCGCCCTCGATGTCTCGGTCCAGGCACAGATCATCAATCTTCTTGCCGACCTGCAGAGAGACCTCGGATTGACCTATCTCTTCGTCGCGCACGACCTGGGCGTAGTCGAGCATGTGAGCGACCGTATCTCGGTGATGTATCTTGGCAGGATCGTCGAGTCGGCTCCGGCAAAGGAGCTTTTTTCAGAACCACTGCACCCGTATACGGAAGGCCTCCTCGCTTCGATCCCGACTGCGACGCCGGGGCGCAGGATCAGGGCCGCTATCAGCGGGGACGTGCCGAGCCCAGTCGACATACCCGGTGGATGCTCGTTCCATACGAGATGTCCGAAGGCGTTCGGACCCTGCGGCACGGAAACGCCTCGACTCGGGGAAGTCTCGCCCGGGAGATATGCCGCGTGCTGGCTGCATATGAAATAATACAGGCGCCGGTCAGCGCCTTGCGGTCCGTTTGACGAGGATCCGTTTCGATACCGACCCGCCGGTCTTCAGCACCTTCGATCCCCTGGTGATCTTGCAGAGACTCACTCCGAGCCTGAAGGCTATCGCGCGCTGGGAATACCCGCTCTCCAGCATCTCCAATACCTTCCATCGTTTGGATATGTCCTCGATCTCGGAGGGGGTAAAGACCTCCTTCATGAACCTCTTCATAGTACGGGGATCGTCTATGGAGCAGAAGATCCTTACAAGCCTGTCTGTTGCTTTCATTCCTGCCGGTCCTTGTGAAATAAAAGAAATCGGAGTCACATTCCGCTGCAGGAACTCGTATATTACGGGACCTGGGAGAGCCGGATTATCCGAGGGGTGCGACCGGCCCTGTGAGCCTCTGCGAATCTGTGACTCCGATATCCCGGAATTAGATATCAGGTGGCACCGCGTTTGTTACTATCAACAGAAACAGTTTCTATTGACAGAAACATTATATCCGGGAAAGACGGTCTTGTAAAGGGGTATTTTAAAAACTGTTTCTTTTTATTTCTGATTCCTCTCTGCATATTGTACAATGCAGTCCCTTGGGAAAGAGAGAGTCGATGAAGCACAGCTGCGAATGGCCCTCCGGTGACCCCCTCATGATCGAGTACCACGACACCGAATGGGGCGTGCCTGTCCACGACGACGCGAAGCTCTTCGAGTTCCTCGTACTCGATGCGATGCAGGCAGGCCTGAGCTGGCGGACCGTATTGAAAAAACGCGAGAATTTCCGCAAGGCGTTCAGGCAGTTCGATCCGGAGAAGGTCGCGAAGTTCGGGAAGCGGGATATTGAAAGGCTTATGAATGACGCCGGAATCATCAGAAACAGGCTGAAGATCGAGTCGACAGTGGCAAACGCGAAGGCTCTGCTGGAAGTGCGGAAGGAATTCGGTTCCTTCGATTCGTACATCTGGGGCTTTACCGGCGGCAGGACGATAGAGAACAGGCTGAAGAAGCTCGAACAGCTGCCCGCCGAATCGGATGAATCACGGGCAATGAGCAGGGATATGAAAAAGCGGGGCTTCCGTTTCTGCGGCCCCGTGATATGCTATGCCTTCATGCAGGCGGCCGGGATGGTCAACGACCATCTCGTCCACTGTTTCAGGTACAGGGAGGTAGGACGATGAAAATACGGATGTTTTTACTGATCGTGCTGGTCCCGGTCATGCTGGTTGCTTGTGATGACACGACTTATCCCGAAAAGGATAAGGATTTCATCCTCGCCGTGATGGTCCTCGACACGGGCGGACAGCCGAAGACCGGGATGTGTGTCGCGAGGCTCAACGACCTGGAAGGGATCAGCCCCGTGATTATGAGTGGCGCCATCCCGGACCCTGTGGATACGCTTCTATTCTCCTGGCCCAATCCCTTTTTCGGAAGCACGACTGTCGATTATTCAACTGTTGATATCAGAGACGTTCTGCTCGAAGTACTCGACTGGCGCGGAAGACAGGTCAGGACAGTTGTAAACGGCAGGAACCCGGCGGGATTCCACTCCGTGATATGGGACGGGATGTCTACGATTGGAATACAGGCGATGAACGGTGTGTATACGCTGCGGCTGACGCTCACCGATACGCTGGATGTCCCGGAGTATTCATGGGAAGGTCATACCCTGGCCACCGTTTTCGATCTGAGAGACAACTATCGAAACAACGGCATGGGTTCAACTGATGCGACAGGGTTCTTCTCTACGAGAAACCTCGACTTCTTCCCCTCGCTGCAGGGGCACGGTGATCAGGATGCATATAACGAAGCGAGGGAATATACCGGCACCTTCTCGTTCAGCGACACCGTCACGATCAGGGTCTCCACGCCTCCCCCCGCAGAGGGGGGATGGATCTATCACATGAGCCGCGAGATCGTGCTGATCGACGGGCCGAACTATCTTGAGTTCACCTTCGTGCCGGATGATTCGACCGGAGTGTTCCTCGAGGATCGCTGAACCCCCTTGTAATCCAGTTTCCGGCTATTTTCGGGCCGTCCCGGTTTTTTCCCGGGACGGCCGTATTTTTACTTGGGGCGTTCCTCCGAATGTATTAATATATCAATCCCTGATTTACGGTGCCCGCAGGGCGCCGTGCGAGGGCGCATCTCCGGGGCCTGACGGCGGACCCGGAAGAATCAACGAAAGAAAACAGGAGCAGACCATGGTCGAAAAGCATCTCGAAGCCATCCGTGCGAAGGAAGCGGAGGCACGCGGGCGCCTCGCGGAGACCGCGAAGGAAGCGGGACTTCTGCTGGAAAAGGCTCGCGCCGAGGGTGAGAAGCTGATCGAGGAAACCAAGATAAGCGGAAACGAACTGATGCGCTCGATGACGGCCGGCGCGAAGCAGGAGGCCGACAGGGAGATCGAGACGCTCAGGACGGAGAGCGCGAAGGCTTCGGCCGGGCTCGACGGAGCAGCCGGACGCAACGGTGACAAGGCGCTCGAGCTTATAATCCGCACTTTCAGGCAGGGCATCTGACCCTGACCGGGAGGGATTCAGTTGGCTGTCAGCCGCATGCTGAAGATGCAGCTGCTGGGACATTCTTCCATCAAGGATGATCTCAAGAGATACCTGCGTGGCCGGGGCGTGGTGGAGATCACGATTGCGGAGACAGGCGGCGCCGCGGAGTCTGTTGCGCCCGAAGCATCGAGGGATCTCGAGGCCGGCCTGGAGAACACTGACAATGCGCTCGAGTTCCTTTCCGCATACGAGACTCCGAGATCATTCTTTGAAAGGGTCTCAGCCGGCCCGCTCGAGACGAACGAAGAGGAGTCGTCAGAGCTCGCCCGGCGGATCTCCGTCACGGAGCTCTCCGATCGCTGTACAGGCGTACAGGCCGGCGCTCGTTCGGCGAGAGACGACCTGGCCAGGAGCGTGGAGCTGGTCTCGGCCCTCGAGCCCTGGAAGGGCCTCGACGTCCCGATGGATGCTCTGCGGGCGGGAGACTACACCGCCGAGTTCTGGTCTTTCCCCGAAAAAACTGCCGCCGGCATCCTCGATGAGGCGAATGACGCGTTTCCCCTCGCGGTCTTCGAGACCGTCGCGGTTGCGGCTGGGAGAAGTCACGTCGCCGCGATCGTTTCAGACGGCGACTCCGATCCGCTCGGCGAGATGCTCAAGGAGCGGGGCGGCTCGAGGAACCCGTTCGAGGGACTCGAGGGAACCCCTTCGGAGATCCTGGAGAGGGAAAAGGCGAACTGGCCGGGATACGAGCGGGCCGCCTCAGATGCGGAAGAAGAGGCGAAACGCCTCGCCGGCTCGAACAACGATATAAGGATACTGTCCGATTATTACCGGGAAGAGATCGGTCTGGAGGAGGTCGAGGAGCGCATTTCGATGACAGATTCGACCTTCCTGATGGAAGGATGGGTGAGGGCCCTCGACAGGTCCTGGCTCGTCAGGGAGCTGGACGGGAGATTCGAAGAGGTCGAGGTCTCGTTCAGGGAGCCGATTTCGGACGAGGAGCCGCCGGTCCACCTCGACAACAGGGCCGTGACAAGGCCCTACGAGTTTGTTACGACCCTCTACGGCAGACCTGTCTACAGTGAAGACGATCCGACACCGCTGCTCGCGCCCTTCTTTGTCTTTTTCTTCGCGATGTGCCTGACCGACGCGGGATACGGCCTCACTCTGGCGGCGCTCGCCGCCTTCGTCCTCCTGAAGTTCAAGCCGAAAGGGGGCTTGAAGAAACTGTTCGATCTCCTCTTCGTCGGCGGACTGGTCACAGCGGCCGTCGGGATCATGGCCGGGGGCTTCTTCGGCCTCGGCATCGACTCGTTCCCCGGATGGCTGCAGCCCTTTATCCTGATCAATCCCCTCGAGGAACCGATAAAGATGCTGAACATCTCGTTTCTCATGGGGATCGTCCACATACTCTTCGGTATCGGCGTGAGGATGAGCGCGAATCTCAGGGCGGGGCTGGTCTCCGACGCCCTCTTCGACGACCTTGCCTGGATGATATTCATCGCGGCGCTCGCGCCGCTCGGATACGCCGGTATACTCGGCGGGCAGACGCCGCCTTCCATTATCCGCGTCGCCACATACGTAACACTAGCCGTGGCCGCGGTGATCCTCGTCACGGGCGGCAGGAAGCAGAGATCCCCCGTCATGAAGTTCCTCGGTGGACTGCTGAAGTTCTACGACGTCGTCGGCCTCTTCGGAGATGTCCTCTCGTACGCCCGTCTGCTGGCCCTCGGGCTGGCGACGAGCGCTATCGCCCTTGCCGTCAACGATATCGCGATGATGGTCAAGGGGATGCCTTACTACACCGGCTACGTGGTAATGGTCCTGATCCTCATCGGCGGCCACGTGTTCAATCTTGCCGTAAATACCCTCGGCGCCTTCGTCCATGCGGCACGGCTGCAGTATCTCGAGTTCTTCGGGAAGTTTTTCAAGGGCGGCGGAGCGGAGTTCAGGCCTTTCAGGAGCGAAAGAAAGTATTCGGTACTCAAGGATCCCGAC
>SDBS01002462.1_pt1 | contig 18459 bp, 53 predicted proteins | sample 2277091 | NCBI WGS metagenome assembly SDBS01 (sample SAMN10404972, study PRJNA504765) | marine sediment metagenome | isolation source: marine sediment core GS10_PC15, 163 cmbsf | place: Arctic Ocean: Southern Knipovich Ridge | collected 2010 | reverse complement strand
ACTATATCACCATTAAGTGTTAGTCAAAGTCCTGGTAAGTCTTACTCTACTACTAAGAAGACAAAAAGCTTTGTCCCTTATCGTTACAAGAATCCTGACTTCCGGCATCCTGGGCCATTAACTATAATTAATCCCTATATCCAACCGAAGAAACAATGGACACATTAATTATTGGTGGGCCGCTTACAGGTAAAACTGTAAAAAACACTGGATACCAAACTAAAATAGGTGGACAAGAATATAGTTTACTTACCATTGATGAGATTCCAGTATGTTATAGTCCTGAACACGTTAGTTTTTTATCAGCATTAAGAGAATTATTTTGGGTATATGCTAAAATCCCATGGTCTTCTGGTAAACTATTTATTGGCGGTGTGCTCAATGGTGATAAGTTGAAACATGATAGGCCAGATATTGAAGTATATCATCCTAAACCATTTCCTTCAAGAGTCTATGAAAAAACATCAGTGGTAAAAAACAACCATAAAATAGATAGGTATAATCTTCAAAGATTCATAATTGATGAAACTGCAGTTTTATTTTATTCTCTAGAAGGTTTATCCTTATTTGATATTATACAACTTTTGGTAAAAAATTATGCAGACAAAAGAAATTAAGCTAGCTAAAAAGCTAGAATCTAGATACCGTAAGGTTAGGCGTTGGGTTGTTTCTCCTACATTCCAAGTTGCTTGGAAAAAATATCAAAATAAGGAACGTATTTTAAAACTTATTGAAAAAGGAAAAATTGAACAATTAAAAGAGTGGGCCTATCTTCATAATCCTTTAATAGATGCACCATCGCGGTGGTTAAAAACCCAAGCCAACAAGCAGGGTATACCCAATTATTCAAGAAAAACAAAAATGGAGCTAGTAAATGACCTCTCTGGAATCCTTGAACAACTTATTGAACAAAATGAAACCACTGCTAAGGACATCAGGGGTACTAGATCATCAACTTGATATAGTACCAAGAGAGTATAAAACTAAGACTCTCGCGGTAGCATTTGATTGGCTTCATGATATTTATCTATCTAATGAATATGATAGAGTTGTTAAAATCTGGACATCGGTTACACCTGAAGTCTGGGAAAACTATAGACTACTCGGGGTTACAGATTTAACAGAACAAAGGCTATTATTAGTAGCATCTAAAGGTTTAATTAAACTTTGGAAAAGTAAACGTCCTCGGTTATTCATTAATCGACAAACTGAAATTTGTGAAAGTTGCGAAGAAAAAGCAGTGTTTACTTATAAAAATAACTATAAACAATGTGGATATTGTGGAGAGATTTATGAACAAGAGAGAGATTACTAAAAAGCTAAGAGAGTCTACCTTTGCCCCCAATAAACCAGGAGCCTTAAAAATAATCGCTGACGTAGGTGATTCTGATTACTATATCAAAAGAGCAATCGAAATGCTACGGCATTCCGAGGTACAAACACCACTTTGGCAGAAGCAGTCAAGAAAAGATGCAATATCTTTGATAGCGTTAGCCAGGGTGTTGGATGAATGAATTTTGGGATAATGAAACACTATGTCAGATAGCAAAATCCTTTGGTAAGCCACCACCTGATTGTAATAGTATTAGGCAACAGATAAGACAAAAGATTTTAAAATCTAAACCCGGTAGTCATATAACTACAGATGGCGAAAAGGTATTTGTCTTTAGTAGTAATAAAGAAAGTTTAAGATTTGCGTTTAGACAAAATGAAAAGACCTAAAATAAGAAAAAAGCATGGGCCTGAGTGGCACATACAACAACAAATAATTAAGTATCTTCAAAAACGCGGATGGTTTGTTAAAATTATAACTGCCTCCTTGTACCTCTCTGGGATGCCAGATTTATACGCAAGCCACAGAGTCTATGGTCCAAAATGGATAGAGGTTAAAGTAGAGAATAAGTGGAAATTTACTATAGCTCAAAAAGAAAATTTTCCTCAATTACTTGGATGTGGTACAAATATCTGGATCATGTTTGCAGCCGATAAAAACAATTACGATTTGCTCTTTCGACCCTGTAATTGCCCTTATTATTTAGCTATTAAGGGTTGATTATGAAGATCATTATAGCACTAAATTGTGACGAGATTCAGGTGTCTGACTGTGACCATTTGTTTTTGTCTGGGTACAATTGGAGTTTTAATGCCGGATATTATAGGTGTACTAATAGGTGTCTTTGGAACAATCAACAAGTACATAATAAATTTATACAATATTTTATTATAGAATTGATAGGACTCAAAGTTCCTGATGGTTATACAGTAGATCACATTGATAGAAATGTGTCAAATAATATAAGACCAAATTTACGTATAGCATCACCTAATATGCAATCTCATAATACTTCATTACAATATAATAATACTATTGAAATTGCAGGTGTTAGATTTGTAAAGAAAAATAAAATAAGACCATGGGTAGCAAGAATTTGTATAAATAGTAAGCAGATACAAATAGGTAGTTATTTTACATCAGAAGAGGCCAATGTAGCATATCAAGTTGCTAAGAAAAATAGAGATGCTGAAGAAGAACAACGAGTAAAGGAGAAATTGTCATTTTTGTAATACTTAAACCTGATGCCGATATCAAAATATGGCTTCCTAGAATATTAAATCAAGGTTATGATATTCTTGGGGTGTACAAGAGACGAAAAAATGAGATTTGGGTTCGTCAATTTTACAGTCATATACCAAAAGAGGCTCTTGAAAGAAATGTATTATTTTTCATTGCTGGCACATGTATCGGGGTAGATATAAATGTACCGAAAAGTGATTTCATTAAGTTGGTTAGATATCTAAGAGACCATAGGATTGTTGATCCCAGATTCTTGCATAAAAATCAAATACACACCCCCGATAATCAAGTTCATAGTACCATAGGTAAGGAATTATTTTTAGATGAATCTACTAATCGGTGAGAAGCATAAGTTTACTATAAGATGTAAGGAATTAGATTTTGTATATTACTACAAAGATAATTTTCCAGTAGATGGTAAATTTGATTGTAAAATCGTCGGTCTTAAATATGGTACAAATTTAATTGATTTTGGTGACACTAAGATAGCGTTGATTGATCCACAACCCGGTTTTGATTACAATTATCTTTTAATTATCGGTGAGCACAGAACAATGGCAGCAGACTTAGAAAAAATTAGAAAATCAAAAAAACCAGTTATCGCTATTTGTGACTTCGACTTCTTAGACGACGTAGAACGTTATCTAGCAGCAGGAGCACAAGTTATAACATTCAAGGAGTTAAGAAGGTATAATGGCTGAAGCATATTTTGACGTAAGCGATCTTTACTACAAAGTAAAGAAAGCCCATAATAAAAAAGTTAACTACAAACTTTTAATGGATTTCTTAAAAAAATTCGGGGAAGTTGTTAAGGCAGAAGCGTTCGGTTGCCAAACTGGTAATGAAGCCCAAGGTTTTATTACTCATCTTCGGGGTGCGGATATTATTGTTCATTACCGGCATCCTAAGATTTTCCATGTCAGTGAGCAAGAGGTTAAGACTTGTAACTGGAATGTAGATATTACAATCGCCGCTTTGTGTACAGAATCAAAAACCTTGGTTTTTTGTAGTTCTAATACAGACCTTATTCCATTATACAAACATCTACAGAACATGGGTAAAAAAGTAGTTGTTGTAGGGTGCGGGGTTCCATCTTTAGTTAAACATATTGTTGATGTATATGAAAACATTCCAGAAAGTGTGTTAAAATGAATTGGTTACAAGAAGCATACTCATTTACAGATATATTTCCGTTCCTGGATTTTATGGATATTCCTAATGGTGAAGATAAGTATAATGAGATAAAAGTAAAAGCAAACAGGTTGTTGAAATTCTTGTTTGATGCTGACGTAGTTCAGCCTTTTATTTTTAAGGGTGAAATCATTCAACTTGAATGGGAATCCAAATCCAGGTATCTTGAAATTGAAATCAGGGAAGATGGGTATCATTTACTTTACCAAGATACACCAAATAAGATTGAAATCAATCATGTTGAAAATGATTTTAGTGTCATATTGGGGTATGTAGTCTGTGTAGCTAATGCGTGAAACTATTAAACAACTTGATTATTTTGCAAAGCAGTAGAAATGGTTAAGCAAATTGAAAAAGAATAAATGCAGACTTAAAAATAATCCACAATCTCCAGAGCTTGTGGTTGTCCGATGGTTTAAGATGGGAGATCATCCTCGGGTAGTACCATCTAGATATTACGTAGGTATTCATTGTATAGAATATGATGGGTATTCTTTAGCTGTATTAACAGATTCTTATCTTATTGAACATTTAGACGGGTTTATACAAATAATGGGTAATAAAGATTTTCACAAAATATATGAAAAAGTATAATGACAAAGAATGATATTCTAATACTCTTAGCACAAGATTGTCCTGATATTACTTTAACTTGGGGCTGGGGTGACTTTGAACTACAAGTAGAAATGGTTAATGGTAAATACACTTACTTCTTGGTTAATGTTCCAGATATGAAAATCATAGAAGGGGGCGATGTTACAGATATCAAAGCAATACAAAGGATAATTGATGAATTTAATCAAGGGTGAAAATAACTTAGACTGTATCCTTGCGGCAGCAGCCATGGTTATGGATATAGATTTGGCAGAATTAAAAAAGTTAATTGGGCATGACGGTAGCGAGGTAATTTTTCCTAGCTCACCTGTGCCCTATTGTTATAGAGGGTTCCATATTCAAGAGATAACTGACCAGGCGTTTTTAAATGGGTGGTCGGTAATGTATATTCAAAGGAAATTTGGATTAGAACCATTCATTGGTGAAGATCCGCCATTTGCTATTAATGTTAATGATAAGAGAATGGCTACCTATTTGAAAAGATTCCCAGGAATTATCGCCGGGGTAAGTGACAACAAAAATCATGCGGTTGCGTGGGATGGTAGAATGGTCTATGATCCTAGCGGTAGTGTATATACATTGAGAGAGTTTAATTATGATATTCAAGAGTTTTGGGCATTCAGTTTGGTATAAGATAAAGTGTTGGGTTTGGTACAGATACACGACAATTAAGCCTCGGTATCTGGGTCATACCTATTGTGATAGTGTGGATTTGATGCCTCACTTGATGTTTGAATTGTTATCTAGGTTCATTGAGGAAGAAGCAGATAATGTGGTTTGGTATCATGAATATGCTACCTTAATTGATGGTAAAAACATCAGAGATGAGATGCAGGAGTTGTATGATTGGTGGAATATTGTTTACATTAAAGAATATGATGAAATTGAGGATATAATCTTTAATGAGTTAGACGGATGTGATGATAAAATCATAAATAGATGTCTATTGACTGCTTTGAATAAATTAGAGATGATTAGAGAAAATGATTTAGAAATCAAAATGATACGTATTGTTAAAATCACTAAGTACCTATTGACTTAAAATCAAAATCAAAACCCCACCTTTGCCGATCCCTCATACTTATATACATACGCGAAAAATCCATTTGCCTTTTGTTTGCTAGATGTATATAATTCAGTATCGGAAAAGGTGGAGACCGAAAGCCGATGATTTTGATTTTAACAAGCAATTTTGATTTTGAAGAAATGATTTTGCAATGATTACGAAAGTAAAAAGTAGGGGTGGTATTACATTTTTTGTAAGAAATGGCAACAAAAGTCTTAGGTTAAGTATACCTAATATTGGTCATATATTTCATTATATCTTTTTTGATGGTAGTGGTAAACATGAAATAAGCATACAATCTACTGATTGGGAAGATGCATTTAAAGTTCTTACAGCAACATTAACATAACGAGTTTGTAATCAATGTGGTACATTATGGTAAAAAGCAAATTTTAATGCGAAATGATTCTGGAACTGCTGTTACAAATAAAAACATCTTCAACACTGAACTCGAAGCAATTGATTACGCAATCAATCATCCTGATCCTATTTTCTTACTGAGAAAGAAGGAGTTGTTAATTGAATAAGACTGATTATAACCTATTTGGGAAACATGAATCTAAGTGGACATTTTTCCCAGAAGCAGGTCTGCCTACTTTGATTGTTTGTAGATCGATGCCAATTGGTACTGTATTTTTTGATACAGAACTAGAAGCAATTGATTTTAAGTTAAACGATCTTTCAAAGATTCAAAGAGAATTTGAAGAAAAAAAAAGACGTTTGGGCTATGTAGAAATAGATCGTCTAAATGAAATTGACACGGAAGATGAAAGAATCTTTAATCAAATTACATGTAGGTAAAAAGATGCAAGAAGCCTGTCTCAAACCATATGAAATGGCCACCGCTGGCACAGATACTCTACTTGGTGCCTATGTCCAGGGTTCTGATTTGGTTGTCAAATTTGGCGATCTTAGAGAAGCCAGAGTTCCATCAACTACTTTTGATTATGAAATCAATGAGTTAAAAATATCTACTAATGCACTTATGTCTAATGGTAAAAACATAAAACCCAAGATACTTGATTATCTTATTAGCCAAGGATTCTTTGATATACAGTTAAAACTCTACAAAGTAGTAAGAGAAAGAGGAATGGAAGTTAGCAATAAAGGGGCTAAAAGCCTAATTAAGACAGGTAAAGTTTTTGTTAATGACGTGGAAATCACTGACCCAGACACTTTGATTAAACAATCAGATTACATTGAGGTTAAAGATGTGGTACTATAGATTAAACAGTGGTGCTAAGCCTGTTAAGTGTTATTTTTGTAAACCAGAAAATGGACGCTATTTTATAGGATACATGGGTATTCATAAAATGATGGCAGATGAATCTGATCTATTTGCTAATGAAGCAGAAGCTTATGAAGCTTATAAGCCAATTCTACTTGCCAGGCGTGAAAAACTAGAGGCAGAGATACGGGAAATTGATGATGAAATTAATAGAAGCATTGTGCCAAGCTGAACTATGTATAAGTATGGCAGAGGCACGTCGTTCGATTCCATCTGTAACTGTGAATGGTGAAAAGGCAACAGTTGATACAGAAGTGCAGAAAAATGATATCATCAAAATTGGAAAGAAACGGGAAGCAAAACTATGAAACCTGTCAGGAATTGAACCTGGTCTCTTAATATAAACGGAAGGTCGTGACTCCTCCGGCAGTTTAAAGACTGTTGTGCCAGCCACAGACGGCCTTTCGTTTTAATTGAGAGAACAAAATCAGGTAGGTCGGGTGCTTAGCAAAAACGCGGCTTTGTCCATCCGGCCTATCTGATTTTGTTCTCTCAATTATGGGCGTGTAATGGGCTTATAAGACATGGAACCCACCTAGCACGCCCATAATTGAGAGAACAAAATCAGGCAGCAAGTAGCCTGGGACATCCAATGACCGGGCCTAGTGCTTCGGGTAAACATGTTTGTTGTCTTGATTTTGATAATAATGAAAATATCTCATCTATTACCACAAATAAATTATGAAAAACAAAATATATTTATGTTCTAAAACTGGAACGTACATCCTATATTATGATGACCAAAGAATAGATATAGAAGACTATTTAGAGGTAGAGTTTACTGGTGGTCGGTGTGAAAAAGTTGAGATGACTGATAGGCCAGTTATCAGAGTATTCTATGATATTAAAATCTATTTCAGTGCTATACACAACGAAAACAACACGTTAGAAACTGAATTTATTAGTTGCTCTAAGTTTGTAAATAGGTATCTCCTTGAACACGAATCAATAAAAAATAGGGTTATACCAATGCCTGTCACCCATGTAAGTACAAGAAATTGGCTTTGGTGGTGGCCTAAATTTGATAATAAATCAATGTCCTTTAGGTTATTTTCATAATGAAGATTCAATTTATCAGTGATGTCCATGATAATCACGAAGTTTGGGATGATTTTAAGCCCGTTGGTGACGTAATTGTTGCAGCAGGTGACATGGGCCAGCACTACATGCAACCAGTCCTTGACTCCGAGCTTCCTTGGTTATGGGTAGATGGTGAACATGATAACCAAGAAATAGGTGTTTATGTTAGGACACTTGAAAATAGAATAACCGATATTGGTGGTCAAGTTTTTATTGGTTGCACACTATGGACAGGTAGCCAAAAGACTAAGCTTTTGGATGATATTAAATTTGTTGATTTCGACATCATTTGCAAATGGCACCAAAAGCAAGTAGCTTGGCTTTGGGATATGGTGGAAAAGAAGTACACAAAAGATTCTATAATCATAACTCATCATGCACCAAGTTTTAAGTCAGTATCAACTCAAGACCATTTAACAACAGCATTTTGTAATAACTTAGATCAATTAGTTAGAGAAAGTGAAGCTAAACTATGGATTCATGGTCATACTCATGAATCCTGTGATTATATGATAAGAGACACAAGAGTAGTATCAAACCCAGTTGGTTATGGAGATGAAAGATCAGGATATGAAAAAAATAAAATTATCGAAGTCTAGGTTTATTGTTGTTTGGATGAGAAATGATATTATATCAAAGGTACGGTTTAACAAATTCATGTTTGCTATAAATCTAGCTAAAGGTTTAAATGTGCCTGCTCATGTTTACAGTCTTAAAACATACGAACTCTTATTTATTAATAAATATTGTGGAGTCTCTAATGTTGCTTGACAGTGCCCTACCGAAAAAAACTAATGAAGAGTTAAAAGACTTAATTGACAAAGGAGACACTGAAACAATTATCCTTTGTCATCTTAGGTTGGCTGCTTCTTTGGCTAAACACTATGGTTCCGATGATGAGTATTTTGACGCAGCGATTTTCGGATTAGTTTTAGGCGTAAACAGATTAAAAGATTTAAAACATGGTAACATCACAGGGTACTTAGTGTGGTGGATGCATCGGTACATTAAAGAAGTCAAGAGACCATCAATTACAATTGAATTTGATCCTGAACAACCTGAGAATAGCGTCGATATTGATGATACAATCGAAAACTTACCTTACTTAGAACAAGCAATTGTTATTATGAAATCCCGTGGTTTTACTAATGAAGAAATCTGTTCACATCTAGAGACAACACAATGGTTCATATCCAAAGCAAAAGATCGACTAAGAATGATTTTGAAATCCTAAAATCTTTAGGTAAAATCATTGCTATTGCTAAACATCCAATTTCAATAGCTGCTATTTATGAAGATGGCTCTCTACGTATATCTCAAAGCCATGGAATTACAAGTTTACCCCAATGTTTTATACCAGAATACCTTAAAATTGATCCTTGGCTCAAGTTTCAAATTGACCTTTTTTATAACATTTTGGTAATGAGTACTGTTGAAGAATTTTGTAACCCAATTGAAGCACACATTTACCAAGCAAACGATATGACATTCCATAAGAAGTTTAAGATTTATTTTCCGTTTTCAGAAGAGTGGGAGGTTGAAATTGAAATTATTTAGCCAAACAGAGAAATCCTTTTATCTATTCAAAGATGACAGATTTGAGAATGGTGTGGTTTGTCATACATTTGATTTCATTCCAGGGTCATTGGTCTCTGATTTATTTCCATGTATCAGACTCGCTTTGATTTGGTTAGCTAAAACTGATAGCTCTATTAAGTTTATTAATCTGGGTGAGACTTATTGTTTTGTTAAAACAAGACATCAAACTTATGCTGCTAAATTTGAAAATAATCTTAGTTCAATAATTGGGTCAATGACTTATGAAACAGATAAGCCAACAGTAGATGATGATTGTAAATGGTTGGACTTCTTTGCTGAAAATGAGGGCGAAATCTTTTTCTTCAGAGATGACGGTGATATTATGGCTGATCTTTGGGTCAAAGATAAAAGAGGTTGTTTCAAATACACAACAGTAGATAAATTCATTGAATTGGTGGAAAGGTTTGTTGATGAAATTGGTGAAGAAAAATGTTAGTTAATGAAGTATATAATGCCATTGAATATTGTTGGTATCTTGATTCTCCTGAAATTGAGTTTAATGGTGAAGACTTTCCATTTACTGTTATTGGTGAGTTTATGATTCTAGGACCAGAACAAAGTGCTGGCAAAATTAGGGAACAATTAGCTAAACTAAATGATGATTTTGAACTCATAATAGCGGTGAGGATGAGAGTATGTTAATATCAGAGCTAAGAGATAAATGTGTATCACCATGGGAGCCAGTTTTTATTGATATAAATGAATATCTTTATCCAATTATAGCTATCCATGATAATACTGTTTACGTTGGTAATGCTCAAGAACCAATGTTTGCCCAAGAAATACTTGATGAGTTGGAAGGTAAACATGGGAAATTGGATATAGTTAAATGATTTACGCTATCACATATAAAGCAACAGGATATTTTGACCCAGTTAAGTATTGTGTTTGTGAATTTGTAGCAGTTAGCATTGAAACAGGGGATTCATTTCATTGTCATCTAAGGGTCAGTGGTCCTTGGCAAGATGAAGATTATAAGATACGCCATCAATTCAATGAACAATTGCCTTTTAGTGATTTTATAATCAGTTTAAACAAATGGCTAAGGCCAGGATTCCATGAGTGGTTGGGGTTGGGTGACGATGATGAATATTATCTAAGAGATATTCTTAAAGAAACTAAACTAGCACCTGATCCATTATTCTTTTACTTTAATTTCAAAACCATTAATAATAAAAATTCTCTATTAGCACAAGCTAGAACCATGGCGGATACTTACAATGAAACCTGAATTTTTAATGTTAGCTAAAGTCTGGAAAAATCAGAACATCAAAGGTTGGATGTGTTCAGAAAAGCTTGATGGTACACGGGCATTCTGGGATGGTGGAATAACAAGAGGGATTCTTGCCTCAGAAGTCCCTTGGGCTAACACAATTAAAGATGACAGACTCAAAATAGCTCCTATATCAACTGGTCTTTGGAGTCGATCAGGTAAAGTTATCCATGCACCTGAATGGTGGACTAATCAATTGCCTAATTTCTTTATTGATGGTGAGTTATGGATGGGCTATGGAAATTTCCAAGCTCTTAGGTCTGAGGTAGCTAGCCAAGACGGTAACTGGGATAAAGTTAAATACATGGCTTTCGGTTGTCCTACTACTGATGTACTTGAACCAAGGAAAATTACTATCCGCGGTGACTATAAGTTTGAGGTTAAAGAATTAAGTAAATACTTAGAAATGGCAAAGCATCTAGCAACGCCAATTAATTGGGGTTTTGATTATGAAATCAGAAAACTCAAAGAAATTGGTAATGATATAGTGACAGTAGTTGACCAAGAAGAAATCCCTTGGCAAAGAACCAGCGAGTTCATTAGTCACAAGCTGCAATCTGTATTGGACAAAGGCGGTGAGGGTCTTATGTTCAGGCATCAAGCCATGCCTTGGGAAGCATGTCGCTCGAAGTTTTTACTTAAACATAAACCATTTTTTGATTGTGAAGTCAAAATTACAGGCTTCACAAGCGGTAAGCTAACAGATAAAGGATCAAAGCATCTTGGCAAAATTGGTGCATTAATAACCGAGTTTCAAGGTAAGAGATTATTAGTATCTGGTTTGACTGATGTGGAACGTGAGTTCTTAACACATGTAGAACGATCCTATGCTACAGACAATCCGGGCGAAAACATGTTCGATGGAGCCGAAGCAGCACATTTTAATGTTGGACAAATTATTACCATAAGATACAGGGAGTTAAGTGATGACGGCATCCCCAAAGAAGCAAGATTTTTCAGAACAAGAAATTGAAGACTTATTTATTAGTGCAATTTCTAATGTTGATGAAATTATTTCTAGTTTTCAAAAAACAATAAATAAACAATCAAGAATAAAATTTAAAGAATCCTTGGATAAGTATATTAGCGTTGTATTTCAAGGAGAACAAAGAATTGAAGACCTTCAATGTTCAGCATTCATAGGTGCAAATTTAATGTGGTATTTATTAAATGATAAAAATTAGTGAGGAATGTGCTAAATCATTGGATCATTTGATATTTACCAAAGGTTTTGAAAAACAAATGGTGGAAATGTTTGAATTAAATCCCCATCTTATAGGTTTAATAGAGGCTATCCATCTTAGAACTATTTCTGGGATTTTAAAAAATGATCCTAATATCTCAGTTATATCCTTAAATGAAATTAAAATGGGAATAGGGTTAGGAGTCTCTGCCTTGTACCAATTAGTTAGAATTCAGATGGAATCAAATGATCTCGAAACAAACAGCCAATAGAATAAAAGAAATTGATTTTAAAACCATAATTAATAGTGAAGAACCCGGAGGATTAATTAGACACCTAGTTTTACACGCTCAAAATTTAGAAACTAAAAGGGAAGCATTTTTTGCCTCATCTGCTGTTTATTATTGCCATTTAATGGGTATTAAAGGTGCTGATGCTAAAGTGTTAAACGAAGACACTCATTTATTAGCCTGGGTCAATACCTGCATAGCCGAATCAGGTAGTCAATCAGATAATTTATTAGTAATGTTAGCCGGTATTTATCAATTCATAAAATGGGAAAAAGAATGATAGACACAATTAAAGATCCTTTTGTTATTTTGTCAGCCAAAACTAAAAACCTGAGTTCGGTTGAGACATTTAAGCAAAATTATGCTTTGAAGGAAATCCTTAAAACCAGTGGTTTACCATTTAAAATGGTATCCGGTCGGTATGGTGGTGAAGATGAAGATAGTTTTCTGATTCCCAATATATCTGAAAAAGATGCACTTGACATAGCTAGATTATTTAGTCAAGAGTGTATTTTAGTTGTGGATAAAAACAGAGAAGCTAAGCTGGTTTTCACTGATGGTTCTGAATCAGAGAATCTTGGATATTTCACTAATGGTGAAAGTGATGATAACTTCACAATTGATGCTGGTATCAAATACATCTGTACAGGAGCTAAATGATGGCACCATGGGAACCTTGTTATAATGGACCTCTAAAACCTAAAACTAAGGAAACAATAGTACAATTACCATTTCCATTTGATAATTTACAGATAGTTGTAAAATCATCTAAACAAGAAAATGAAGCTCAAGCAAAAGTAGAGCTTCAGGATCAAGATGGCAATTGTATAAAAACATTAACAAGTGCTTATGCAAGGATAAATTAAGGCCCAAAAGTAAAATAACCCTATTTTTAATTGGAGACTGATTATGTTGACTCGATTCTTTGGATACTCTGCATTGGCTTGTGTCATTGCAAGTGTGATTATTGGACTTGTCGCCGTGTGGCTTGACAAATGGATTCCGTATGTATATGTGGAAAAAACTTTTGTGACCTTATCTATTTTAATGGGTGGTTCGATGGTTGCTGCCATTGTATCATATTTCTTTGTTAGAAAATAAGAATGCACTTAGAAGAAATAAAAGACTTGTTAATTCAAGCGGGGTATGGGCCATCGTGGACCCCTAAATCACAAAATAAATTGGATCGTATACATGAATTAGAAGACATTCTACATGAATGTGCAAAGATTCTTAAAGTTAAACCTTTAGAAGTGGGTAATGAAGTGGTGCGACTATTAGTAGAACAAAATGCTGCATTAAAGAGGATAATAATCAATGGAAAACTATAATCTGATTGTCTATTAAATGAAAAGATTCTTTAGGTTAGCTAAAGATATTGCAATCAAAGATGATTGTAGACAATACCGTTTTGGGGCAGTTGGAATCAGAAGAGGCGGGGTAATCGTTACATCTAGGAATATACCCACCAGGTATCCTAATCCTAATGCTCACGCAGAATCCCGAGTAGCTAGAAAATTGAGTAAAAATTCCATTATCTATGTTGTTAGAATTGACAGAAAAAACAATCTAACAATGGCACGACCATGTAAAAGTTGTCAAAAGATTATGAAATCAAAAAAGATAAAAAGGTGTTACTATTCGATTAGTAATACAGAATTTGGAGTGTTATCATGGTAGGAAGAGATGCATTAATTCTTGACCTAGCTACTAAATTCCCAAAGAAGACCGTCTTAGAGTTTTTGGGATTAAGACAAGAAATCTATCAATTACAAAAAAATAAACAATTAGCTAAAGAAGAATATGAAAAGATACTAGCAGAAATTGAAATTAAAGTTAGAAGACTTAGTTCTGAATGCAAGCATCCGCACACCTATTTAACAGGCGGGGGGCAATATGAACGACAAGAAAGAATTTGTAGTATTTGTGAGAGGGAATTATGACTTTTGAACAAGTATTAGGGTATCTTAAAGATTCTGTAATGGTTCGTCGTGGTAGCTGGAATAGTGATATTACAGTCGGCCTACATCAACCATTTGAAGCAGGGCTGCCAGGTCAATCTAGTTTCTTTGTTACATCAAAAGTATGTTCTGATAACTACATTCCAACTAAAGATGATGGCAGTGCCACTGATTGGGAAGTGCCGGTGATTGATGTTTGGTGGTGGCCTATTTTTGAACCAATACCTATTGAGATTGTAATCAGAATAAATGTAAAGGGTAACGCCTTTTTGATTGAAGAAGTTTATAATTACTCAGTCGGTTATCAAGTATATTTTTATGCAAGAAAAAAAGAAGATTGTTACCTTATACCCCAACAGGATGCATTATGAATCTCGGACAAGCATTAATACATCTTGAGACAATAGAGAAAGTTTGGTGGTTTCCTAATAATTTCTCTGAACCAGTTGAAGTTGAAATTTTTAGGTTTGATGTATGTATTTTCTTGATGTTTGATGTATTACCTTATCAAGCGTGTAGAGAAATACATTTTACATATCCTTCCAGAGAAGCTGCAATTAATGGGACTATGTATCATTGTGTTGAGAGGGAAGTATTTTTTAGAGCAAGATACTATGAGCTAGCTAAACTATGGGGAACAAATAAATGTCTAAATTTGCTGTAGCTTATGTAAGTGCTTTTGACAACGATCTAAGAATCACTGTTGTTGAAGCTGTTGATTGTATTAAGGGGATTATTGAAGGTGCTCGCATCATGTTGCCAGCCAATGACAAGTGGCTTGATGACTTGTACACCAAAGCAGTTAACACCGATAATATGGATTCAGCTATTGAAATGATACAAAATGACTTTTTTAATTGCGATTGTAATATTGCAATACGTGAAATATGATAACATTATTACTATTTTTCATTCCTTTCAACCAGGAACAATTTGATAATTATATCAATAATGACCGAGTTGTTATTGTCAAGTTCATTGATTCCGAGATTCCGATGCTTAATCGACCAATTGTTAGGATGTTGATTAGACAAAACGATGTCATCAAGATGCAGGGTAAAGGATTAAAGGTTCATGGTGAACCATTCCTCGGAATATTTACCAAAGATACTAGGGTACTATTTTATGGGAAACATAAGAAATGAGTTATCTTGATGTCGCTTTGATTATTCTATTAATAATGCTTTCTCTTCATTTCTTTTATCCTGAAAGAAAATGGTGGGTTATACCAGCGTATATTAATGTGTTATTTTGGCGTGCCATATATTTAGTGGGTTATTATGACATATCTTGAAGAATGTATAAGAAAACGCTTAACAAAAGTTGGAAATAAAATAGACAAGGGCAGGGGTATTTGGGCCCAACCTGGGTATATAAAAGATGATGATTGGGCACATCTTCATGGCGAATACTATGCTTTGTATCACGTTTTATATGATGCGGGGTTAGAAGTATGACTCTATTTATCCCTGCTTCTATTGCTTTCTTTATTCTTTTGATACTGTGTTTTATATGGCCACACAATCAATTATTCAGAGATTGCACAATAGTTCAACTTATCATTACCTTAATTTGTCTTATCATTGATAAATTATTATGATACTACTTTACCCTGATCCATTCTTAAAGAAAATAGTACCTCAGAGTACATTTGTTAGCTGCAAAAATATACTCAAGATGTTTGAGGTTATGAATGAACATAATGCAATTGGTCTTGCTGCAAATCAAATTGGGTTAAGTGACAGGGTAATAGTAGTTAAACCTTATTGGGTATTTATAAACCCGGTGATTATAAAATCAAAAGGTATAGTTAAAGTTGTTGAAGGATGTCTAAGTTTGCCAGGAGATTTCGAAGTAACTAGAGCAAGAGAAATTGAAATGGAGTGTCAAACTTCTAAATTTAATAATTGCAGATATAAATTTAGTGGTATTTTGGCTTGGGTTATTCAACATGAAGTGGACCATTTAAACGGGATTTTAATTAATGATAAAACTTAAAAACGCAGTATTAATCACACACTTTAATCCTCCCATTCAAGTTAAGTCTCAAGAGACATTAGTAGTTGAAATGCACTTTCATAGGAAAAATATTATGAACTTTGAGTACGATGGAAAAACCTACACTGGTACAAGACAAGAAATCATTGAATCATTGAAGCATGATTTACGATATAATAAGCAACTTTGGTTTGGATATAATCCAGATGGAATATTATTTTTCCTTGGTAAAGAAAAGTTTAAGATCACTGCTAATTTTAAATATGATGTTAATGATATTAAAATAAATTTGATTCAAAAAGCATTAGACAAGGTTCCTGAGAATCAGTTTAAATATGATGGTACAACATATTATGGAAGCAAGGAAGAGAATCTTAAAAATATAGAAATATATTTAAGAAACAGTTTTTGTCTACGTAATGGAAATTTTTGTGTTGGTGAAGAAAGATGTGGGCCGCAAGATGATTTATTTAATTTTAATCTAATTGCACTTCATGAAAAATTAATTAAACGAGCATTAAGGAAAATTAAAGATGAAATTTAAGTATTATGGTAAAACATTCACAGGTTCAAGACAAGAGATTATTGAATCATTGACTCAATTTTTAAGAGGAAAATCTCTTGAATATTGTAATGTGGGCGATTTTAGTTTGTGTGAAGAATGGGTACATTTACATGGAATGCGATATATTTTGGATAATGTAAAAAATACTTTAATCAGACAAGCTGTTGCTAAAATTCCTCAAGGACCACTTGAAATAGCTATTCATAGTCATACCCTTCTTCATTATCTTTTAATTGACGGGATAGAAGTGGCTTCTCAAAGCAAACGGTTTACTGTTAATCAAATCCTAAAGTATGGTGGCGGCAGTAACATAGTATCGAATTTTGATATTAAAGTCGAAATTAGAAAATTAATAACTGACCACTATGTCCTCTATCTTAATGATTCACTTGTTGCTACTGAAGATAGACCGTTTACTATGTTTGATCTTATGTATGCATGTTATGTTCTTTAATAGGATAAACCAATGATATATTTCGCTATTGCACTTACTATTGTTTTTGTTTTTGATATGTTGAGTAGTCTTTGGTTATATGTCAGAGTTGCCCAGGTTGCCACAAGATATCTTGGGCTGTTATGTTATACAATAGGAGCACTTCTTACTAATGGACTTAAACTTGGTCTATTAATTTGGGTTTGGATGTTATTATGAAATTTAAATATAACAAACAAGAATTCATTGGTACTTACAGTGAAATTAGAAGGGCGTTAACAGAGCATCTAAAAAACAGTGAACTTTGGTTAATTGATGGTGAATTCAATCTTTGTGGAGAAAAATACAAAGTGGCTACAAATAATGTTGGTATAAATAGAATTAAAAGTTTTCTTGTCATACAAGCATTAGCTAAGATTCCTACATCAGAGGAATATTTTGATAGCAATGCAGAAATACTATTTATAGATGGTATTGTTCAAATAGTAGTTGATAAATCAGTAGTAGGTTCGGCTGATGATTATATGTTTTATAAACAATTACAAGAACTTAGAGAAAATTGGATAAGTCAAAATGCTTGAGATTCCTATTGAAGTACTCATTGAAGCAATTGAAGCAGACGAATCCCTTGGTTATTGTACTACTTGTGGTGAAGAACAGGGTGGCTGTGAGCCAGATGCCAGAGAATATGAATGTGAATCCTGCGGTGAGAATACTGTTTTTGGTGCAGAAGAACTTTTGATTATGCAAGGTTAAATAATGTTTTCAATAAAACAAAAACGTGAAATATCAGATAAGATTCAGAAAATTTTAAAAGAAACTAATCACCCAGAATTACCAGAAGGTGAAATTAAGTTTCTTATCCATATCAATGGTGCTGAATCTTGGAGTTGGGCTGATATAAAAAATAATGCAGTAGTAATTAATCCTACTATTAATCCTTGGAATGAGAAACTATGAAGATTTTACTACTCTTACTACTATTACCATTCCAAGCCGATGTTGAAAAGATTGCAATATCAAGACCTGCAATGAGTAGCAACAATATTCAAGTTGGTAATTATCTTGAATCAGAATTAAAGTCTTTAGGGTTACAAGTAATAAGGCAGAAATTCTCAACAGGCACCAATATAATTGGAATCCAGAAGGGTAAGAAGCCGGAAGTTATCATTATTGGATGTCATTATGATAGTGTGCATAGTACACCTGGGGCAGATGATAATGCTTCGGGTTGTGCTATGACTTTGGCTCTGGCACGGGAATTAAGTAAGAAAAAACTAAACTATACGATCAAATATATTTTCTTTGATAATGAAGAAAGAGGCATGATCGGTTCCAGATA
>SDBS01002461.1_pt1:5000-18459 | contig 18459 bp, 12 predicted proteins | sample 2277091 | NCBI WGS metagenome assembly SDBS01 (sample SAMN10404972, study PRJNA504765) | marine sediment metagenome | isolation source: marine sediment core GS10_PC15, 163 cmbsf | place: Arctic Ocean: Southern Knipovich Ridge | collected 2010 | reverse complement strand
CCTGAGCGTAGGTGTTGCCGAACTTATATGCGCTTCTCTCGCGGAAGTATTTCAGGCGAAGATTTCCACGCAGCTGCATCAGCAGGCTCTTTCGCGAACCTGCGTTGAGCACGCCGTTGAGATCGTTATCGATCGTCTGGTTGCCGTACCTGAAAATATTCCTCAGGGTGAATTTCGTGGGACCGTTGGCAGCGATAAAATAATTGTCGAGACCGGTGTAGTATTCGTGAATCGTCTCGGTCGTGTCGTCTTCGATGAGAGTAAATCTGTCTATGAACGAGTCATATCCAGCGAACAGACGGTTACGAAGCTCGACTGCATTCGCGGGCGGGGCAGAGAAGATGATGATAAGTGACAGTGCCGACGCGAATGATCGCGTCAGCACCCTGAGAAGTCCGGTTTTTCTCATGATCAGGGAGCTTGCCTCAAAAGTAATTCGGCTTCAGTCAACAGTTTGATGGCGATCAGGGGTTTGCCCTCAAGATAAAACTCCTCAGCCGCTTTCACAATAGATTGTATTTCGGCAAGTCTCGTTCCACCTCTGCCTCCTTTTTCGAGCCCCTGCAGTTCGGCGACAAGTCCAGAGTGGATCTCGAGGAACATCCTGTCGTAGTCGGCAGTCAAAGAGTCAGGATAGTCCGCCGCAAAATAATTGCTGTCAGGGGATCGGGTGGCGGCTGAGAGCGTATCTATATCTGATTCCCCGCCTCCGGAGGGGGGAGGCGGGGAATTTACGGCGCATGCGACCAGGATCGTTGCTGCGAGCATAATAGCAGCGCGCGCCGTCGAGCGCAGATATCGGGCGCTCATCGAGCGCATATCTCTCTTATTCTGTTGAAGAGGTTGCGGGCGATCCTCGCCTCTGCGACGGCGCGGTCGCGCTGTCCTTTGTCGAGGTTCTCCTTCGCACGGACCATGTGCTCGTTGGCTCTCTCGTACAGGTTGCGGGCTCCTTCGGCTTCGCACTGTTCCACCGTTGCCCTGACCATCTCGCCAAGTTCGGCGGCCCGTTCGACTTCGTCGGCGGCTCGCTCAGGAGGAATGTCGGAGCGCGTTTTCTCGACGGCTGAGCGAAGCATCCTTCGCGCCTCTTCCATCAGCCGCAGTGCTTCTTCGGAGTTACCCTCGACAAGTTCGGTTTCAGCGCGGTCCAGCATCCGCCTGGCCTGCTCGAGCATCATGTATGCGTTTTCCGGGGCTCCCTCGTGGGCTCCGACCATCTCTTCGGCCCTCTGCAGGAGCCTTCTCGCTTCGGCCATCATATTCTCGGGATCGCCGGTGCGGGTCCTCGCTGCATTTCTCATCGTGATGCGCAGCATTCTTTCGGCCTTTTCAAGGTTCACTCTGCACGCATCGTATCTGCCGGAGTTGAAGGTATCACGGGTCCTGGCGAGTTGCTCCTCGGCTCTGCGCAGCTGCGTCGCGGCTCTCTCGTCACCGGATGCTTCGACCTGGGCAGTAGCCCTTTCGGTGAGCCTCTCGAGCAGGGTGAGCCTTCTCCGGCACATCTCCATCAGGTTGAGAGATCTCCTGAAACGCTTCTCGGCCTGGTCGGCGAGTCTGAAGGAATTCTCGGCCAGTTTGAGTGCCAGCTCTCCGCGAAGCTGCTGGTGATTGATCTTGGATTTTTCGAGGAGGCTCCGGGATTCGTTCATAAGCCGTAATACCCGTTCGTCCCTGACCCCGGACTCGGAGATCCTCGCCCTGAGCATCACGAGTTTCTCGGTCGTGTGCTCGACAAGGCGCTTTGTCAGCTCCTCCTGCCTCGCGGCGGTCCTGGCAAGATTGATGGAGTGCCAGGCTTCATTCCTCGACTGCATGGTCAGCTTATAGGCCATGCTGTTATTGGAAAGTCCGGCGCTCATCTTTGCCTTGTTCTGGAGCTGCATGGAATACTCGAGAGCGGTACGAGCCTTCTGGCTCCTTGTATCCCGGACGATCTCGACTGCGGAGGCGATGATCTCGTCGGTCCGCTCGATCGCATTGCGCGCCTTATCCGGGTCGATCTGATCGGAACCCTGCGCGATCGCGTTCCCGGGCTGCAGCGCTGCCGCGATCAGTAGCGCGGCCACAATAGTGTATGTCGTTTTTTTGTTCATAATCCGGCGGGACTCCTTTCAAGTCCCGTTACCGGAATCCAAAACACGCAACATATATGCCATGAGCGAACTGCTGTCGTAAGTATCTGTATTACAATCTGTTATGTCAATACGCCGTTCGCTGATATCCTCCTGGTTGTACCTGCAGGGACAGTTTCGGTGAACCTGTGAGTACACGGCCGGGACGCTGTGTTTAATCTCCGCCGCCCTTTCCCGTCCCGTATTTCTCCATCCTGCTGTACAGGGTCCTTCTCGTTATACCGAGCAGCTCTGCCGCTTTGCTCTTGTTGCCGCCGGTCTTTTCCAGTGCAATATCTATCAGCGACTTCTCGATCTCCTCAAGGCTTTTCCTGCCGACCAGAGCGGAGAGACCGTCGCCGGCTATGTCGGGTCCTCCCCCCGGGATCATGATATGTTCCCGCTCGATCGCCTTGCCGCCGGATAGAATGATGGCGCGTTCGAGAACATTGCGAAGCTCCCGTACGTTACCCGGCCAGGAGTACGCCTCGAGCATCTCGACAACATCAGCAGAGATCTCGCTGGATAACGCCCTGCCTGAGAGGAAGGCCTTCGAGATAGGCAGGATGTCTTCCTTCCTGTCGCGCAGTGGTGAGATCCGGATGGGGAATACGTTCAGCCGGTAGAACAGATCCTGCCTGAAGCCGCCCGTTGCTGATAATTTCTCAAGATCGCGATTTGTAGCGGCGATTATCCTCACGTCGACCTTTACCGGTCTGGTGCCTCCCAGCGGAAGAAAATCACCGTTATCCAGCGCCCTCAGAAGTTTTGCCTGAAGGGCAAGGGGCAGTTCACCGATCTCGTCGAGAAAAAGAGAACCTCCGTCGGCGAGCCTGAACTGTCCGGGTTTCTTCTGGATCGCACCGGTAAAAGCACCCTTCTCATGCCCGAAAAGCTCGGATTCGAGCAGGTTTTCGGGGACCGCCGCACAGTTTATCACGATGAACGGCTTTGTCGCCCTCAAACTCAACGTGTGGATCTCGGCCGCGACGAGTTCTTTTCCGGTCCCGCTATCTCCAGTGATCAGCACGGGTGCGGGGGTAGGTGCCACTTTACCAATAAGGTCCAGAACGGATCGGATGCCGGGCGAATCTCCGAGGATCCTGCCTTTGCCCTTCGAGGACATCTTCTCTTTCAGCGCGATATTCTCGATCATCAATTCGCGCCTTTCCGATATTCTTCTGAGAAGGAGCGTCACCTCGTCGATCTGGAATGGCTTGATGAGGTATTCATAAGCTCCGAGCCTCATTGCCTCGACAGCGGTCGTCGAGCTCGCATATGCCGTCATCATCACAAAATCCGTTCCTGGAGAGGCCTCCCTCGATCTGCGAAGGAGTTCGAGGCCGTCCATCCCGCCGAGACGGAGGTCGCAGAGGATGATATCGATGCCGCCCTTCTCGATCAGGGGGAGGGCCTCCTCGGCGCCGGAGCGTGTCTCGACGTCATATCCTTCCTTCGAGATCGCTTCCTTCAGGATACGGGTGATCTTTTCTTCATCATCGATTATCAGTATTCGGCTCATCAGTATCTCCTGATCCCGCGCGGTCGACAGGCAGCTTTATCGTCACGACCGTGCCTTTTTTTTCGCCGGCGGTTATTATTATCGTGCCTCCGTGATCCTCCACGACTCTCCTCGCTATGGCGAGGCCGAGACCGCTCCCGGACGGCCTGGTCGTGTAGAACGGTTCAAATACCCTCTCGAGATCCCTTTTCGGGATCCCCGGTCCCGAATCGTCAAACTCTATTACGTAATCCGATTTTGATCGTACAAGAGATACAGTCAGGGTTCCCGACCCGCCCATAGCCTGGAATGCATTGAGCAGGAGATTGAGAAAGACCTGCTGAAGTTTTTTCTCTTCACCCTCGATGGTCGCCTGGTCGACGGCGTACCGCGTCTCGATGGCGATATTTCCCGAATGTTCGGGGTCACTGACGAGTCTGATGCTGCGATCGAGCAGCCTGACCAGGTCGGTCTCGATGACGCTGGTCGATTCGTTCCTCGCGAAGAGCAGGTAATCGGTGAGTATCCCGTTCAACCTGTCCACCTCGTCGATTATAAATTCATCTATATCCTCCGCTTCCCCTGGATGTTCCTTTTTAAGGTTCTCGGCGCTGCTGCGTATGATGAACAGGGGATTGCGGATTTCATGGGCTATCCCGGCCGCCATCCTGCCCATCGATGCGAGCGTTTCGGCATGCATCAGCGATTCCCTCGTTCTGATCAGCGATCCTGCCGCTTTGGAAACGAGCCATATGAAGATAGCTAGGCCCGCCAGCGAGACCGTCGTCGCGACGATCAGCAGAGCGCGGAGTCCTGCCATACCCTGGAGGAAGTCGGCGTCGGCCTCGGCGGCGACTACGATCGAGGAAATACCCGAAGGAGAATCGACGGGGGCGTACCCTGCCTTGATATATCCTCCGCCCGGTGACTTGTAGAGCCCGGTCGAAGAGGGAGTCCCGGCAAGGGCCGTGAGGATCTCTTCGTGATCCATGTTCCAGAGAGGGTAGAGTTCCCCATGGGGGAAGAGGTCGGGCCTTGTCGTAAGCAGTACGATGCCGTCCTCGCGAAGGACCTGTATGCTGGCGAGATCGTACTCGAGGGCGATCGCATCGAGAGACGCGACATTTGAGTCATCCGTGCCGAACCCCGCGAGTTCGGGAGAGAGGGTGTCGATGCGGTCCGGATCGATTGAGGCCGCCGCAAGGGAGGCGAGAGCCCTGAGCCGTATGCTGAACTCATCGTCGAGAGCGGATCGTGTCTTGTTGTAATAGTACCAGTTGATCGACAGGAAGAGCAGCGTTATGACGACTATCGCAGCGGTCATCCATCTCTCGGTCAATAACGATCTGGCCGGGTTGCTGTTTTTTCCCCCCATCGGTCACCTCATTTTATGGAGTGAAATCTCTTGAGCGCGGAATCCTTCCACTTCGGGTCTTCCGCGGCCTTTTTGTATTTTTCCTTCGCTTCCGTCTTGCGTCCCAGTTTGAGAAGCGCTTCGCCCCAGTAGAAATAGAGTCCGCCGGCTGAAGAGAACTCTCCGGCGCCGTCGGAGGCGAGTTTTCCGACCTCGTCAAACTGCCCGGTCTCCACCAGAAGCCTTGCCGTGGTAGTGTAGACCTTCTTTCTCTCGGACAATGCGACCCCTTTGAGGCTCAGCCCCTTCCTGTAATATTCCAGGGCCGAGGTCCGGTCGCCGGATTTTTCGTATGCGGCGGCCAGGCTGAGGCATGCCATCGCGTCGGACGGCTCGGCTTTATGCGCGGCTGTGTAATGGCGGATCGCGCCACGGTATTTCTTATCGTGGTACTTGATATATCCCATGTGGAGATTGGCCGTGTAATTCGAGCTGTTCATCCCGAGGGCCCTGACAAAGGCGTCTTCGGCGCTGTCGAGATCCCCGCGGTTATAATACAGCTTTCCGAGCAGCGACTGCGCCAGCTCGAGGTCACCGGCCTTGAGAAGATATTGCTCGGCTTCCGTTCTGTATCCGAGCTCAAGGTCGGCCTGTCCGGCGAGCAGGTAGTGACGGGCGTCGGCCTTTCCCGCTGTGTCGAGTGAGACCATCCGGGTCCTGACCCCTTCCCAGTCTCCCTTCCTCGCCATCGATGTGCCTATCTCGTAGGCGGCATCCGGATCGTAGGGATCGAGGTCCGCAATCCTCTCCCAGGTACCGGCGGAGCCGGAACGGTCACCGCTGGTGGACTGTACCCTGGCGAGCAGCCTGAGCGCCTCGATGTCATCGGTGTTTCCCGAGAGGATATCCCGGATGATCGAGATGGCGACGTCGTAATTACCCGCCTTCGCGGCGACCTCGGCGTCCATCAGCACCGGCTGGGGCGCCGCCGCGGGTTCTGGTTCGGCCTCGGCGGGAAGCTGATCGGGCGGGGCGCCGCCGCATCCGGCTATCATGAAGACAGCCGCCGCGGTGAAAAGGGCCGCGGCAGTTATTCGGATATTTCTTCCGGTGCTGAATATCATATTTCTCCTTTCGATCCCTGTGATGGAACCGAAGTTCCTGCCCATCAGTATACAAATAAGCATATAGCGTCAGTATTGAAAAGCGCAAAGGCTGGAATTTCGCTTCGACACTGTGATACAATCCACTTTCGATGATTTCGCCGGACTGGAAAGGAACTTCAGATGAGACTTGTTCGAGCTACGGGGAGAATCGCGGCAATATCACTTCTCCTGATCGCCGCGACGGCCATGATACACGGCTGCGGAGGGGAAGGAAGCGATACAGAGGGAGCAGGGTCGGCTTCCGTTGCGATCATCTTCTCAAGCGACATGCTGGGAAAGATACGTTCATGTGGATGCGCCGTGGAGGATATGGGCGGCCTTGGCCGACGGGCTACATATACCGAAAAGGTCAGGGAGGGTTCGAGAGAGGTCCTGGTCCTCGACGCGGGGGACGCATTCAGTCTCGACCTGTCATTCACGAAAAAGGAAGCCGAACTGACGATGGAGAGTTTCAACCTGATAGGAGTCGATGTCTTCACCCCCGGAGAGACCGAGTTCATATTCGGCCTGCCTTTTCTGAAGGCGGCCGCGGAGAACGCGGAGTTCGAGATGATAGCCGCGAACATCGTCGATCCTTCGACCGGTCTTCCCGTTTTCGGAAAACAGTATACAGTGATCACGCTGAAGGACGGATTGCGGATAGCGATAACCGGAGTCCTGGATGAGACGATAAAGTTTCCGGCCTACATCGACAGGTCGGCGTTCAGGATCGAACCTGTCGAACGTACGCTCAGGAAGGTCGTTCCCCTTATGAAGAGAGATGCCGACGTTCTCATCCTTCTGAGCCACATGGGGCTGGACAGGACGAGAGATCTCCTCGTCAGGGTGAAGGATTTCGACATTGCCGTGACGGGGCATGGCAAGCCCCTGATGAAAAAGACCGAAAAGGTAGGGGGGACCCTCCTGCTGGGGACCGGTGGGCTCGGAAAGTATCTCGGGCGGGTCGATCTGGAGCTGTCTTCCTCGGGAAGCATGGAATACGGCAGAATGAGGCTCATTCCCCTCTCTGACGAGATCGAGATCCATCAGGGGATACGCGAGATCTTCAGGGTCTACGGCGTCCCCCTGACCGACAAGGAGGCCGGTACACACTGACCCGCCGCAAAGCGGCTGACGAATCGCTCTAACCCGATGATTTATCGGTAATTCAAAATATGGTTGACATGCCGAAGATAGAGTATTAATTTTTCAGCGTTACAATTCGTCTACAGTAAGGTGAGATACTTCCTGCTTAACGCAAGAGGGTAGAATCAATTAACTTCCTACAAAGGAGCGTATCCATGTCGAAGTTCATCTCGACAGTTCTTGCGACCGTACTTGTAGCTGGCCTGTTAGCGGGCTGCGGCGGCAAACTCGATGAGACCTATCAGATGGTCACCATCAGGGAAGCCGGCCATGCTCATATCTCCAGCCCCGGATTCAAATTCAGCTTCGACACTCCGGATTTCATCGTCGCGAACGGCGATATCGCTCTTGTGAGGGAAGGCAATCTCATCGAGTTCTTCACGGGTATGGATCTTGAGAACAAGCTCAAGCAGGTCGAGGGCAGGAAGTTCGTTGTGGGTTCAAGGAAGATCTTCTCTCCCATCACTCATTTCACGATCGATTTCTTCGTCGTTGGCGGTGACACGATCGAAGTCGGCGAGCCTTACGGCGTTTCCTTCCCGCCGATGATCAAGGGATACGATGAGGGTGAGTATGAGGATATCGATATCAGCGCGCTCAGTCCGCAGACGAGAGAGCTCAAGGATATCTTTAACACGAGGTTCAAAGTCGATAAGGCCGTCATCACCTACGAAGAAGTCAAGTGGGCTGGAGAGCCCGAGATGGCTTACGTTCTCAACTACCCCAATATCAGGTTCTTCATCGAGGAAGTCACTCCCGAGCTGGAGCTCATCCTCAAGGCCTGCATGTCCGAGAACTACTACTTCGACGGCGGTGTCGCCTACGGCGACAGACCGGCCTCGAGCACGAGAAACTACCGCACCAGCAGCAAGATCGCCGGTCCGGTCGAGCTCAAGTACGTACGTTACGCCGGAAACGTTATTCCCGTCGTAGGTCAGTAGGACAGATCGACAGAAAAAGAATGCATGCGGCCCCGGGTCTTCCGGGGCCGCTTTTTTATCCAGCGACCGGTCCCGGACGAATCCGGCCTTTACACTTGACCCTCCGGTCCAGTGTGGATTAGGTTAGGTTGTCCGTAAGATCAGGGCATCATTTCCAGGAGGACAGATGACGGGCAAGATGACGGTGGGGGACAGGGTAGAACGGGTAATGGTCGTATCAAAAAAGATCAGGAGGGATTTCTCCGGCGGGAAGTTCCTCCTTTTTCAGTTCAGTGACCGCGACGGGATCCTCAAAGGAGTCTGGTGGGAGCCTACAGAAGAGGCCGAGACCTCGATAGGGATAAATGACGTTGTCAAGGTCGGAGGGGAGATCACCGAATACCAGGGCGGTTTTCAACTCAAGGTCGCCTGGATGGAGAAGCTGGAGGAGGGCGATTACGATCCATCGATATTTCTGCCGACCAGCGAAAGAAATGCGGACGAGGTCTTCCAGTCGATCACCGATGTCATCTCCTCGATAGGGAACGCTCATTTGAAGCAGCTCCTCGAACGTGTCTTCGAGGGCGAGGGATTCCGCGACGATTTTCTCCGGGCCCCGGCTGCGAAAGGATGGCATCATGCCTGGGTGGGCGGGCTCTCCGAACACGTTCTCGATATGGCACGGCTCGCCGACCGCGCTGCGGAGGTGTATTCCTCTGTTGACAGGGATATCCTGATGGCGGGTGTGCTTCTGCATGACATCGGAAAGATGGATGAACTGTCGGTCACGAATCATATCAACTACTCCGACAAAGGCAGGCTGCTCGGCCACATAACCCTCGGTTCGGAGATGCTTGAGTGTTCGATCAGGGAGATGCCGGACTTTCCGGAAGAGCTTGCACTGAGACTCAAGCACATGATCCTCAGTCACCACGGTAATCTCGAACATGGATCACCCGTGGTGCCGATGACGGTCGAAGCGATGCTGCTCCACTATCTTGATAATCTCGACGCCCAGATCCGCGGCGTTCTTACGGTGATAGAGAAAAACGGGGGCGAGGGAGACTGGACCGAGTATGTCAAGCTTCTCGACAGATTCATTTTCAAGGGGCACCTGGAAGACGGATCGAACAGCGGAGAGGAATAGACAGATGGACAGATTTCCTTCCTGGGTCGAAGTCGATCTCGATGCCCTTGAGTGGAACATCGGGCGGGTCCGTGACCTCGTGCCTGAAGGAGTTCGCATCCTTCTCGTCGTCAAGGCGGATGCCTACGGCCACGGCGCAGTGAGGATCTCGCAGCATGCCGCCGACTGCGGGGTCGACATGCTCGGGGTGGCTACACTCGATGAGGGCAGGGAGCTTCGCGGCGCAGGGATCGAACTCCCCATACTCATACTCAGCCCCGTTCTGCGCGAGGAACTCGACGAGGTCCTTGAAAACAACCTGGCCGTGTCGGCCTCATCGGTCGAGTTCGCCATGGCTGCTTCAGCAGAGGCGGTAAGGCGGGGGACGACATGCAGGATGCATGTAGAGGTCGATACGGGTATGGGACGCGCTGGCCTGCCGCCGGGCTCCGCCGTTGAGGCGATATCCCGGATGACTGGAATGGAGGGCCTTGAGCTCGAGGGTATATTCACGCACTTTCCCGCGTCCGACGTCGATTCCGATTATACCGGCGAGCAGATCGGTTCGTTCACCACGATACTCGATGAGCTCTCGGATGCCGGCATTACATTCGAATTTGTCCACACGGCCAACAGCGCCGCGATAATCAACTTCCCCGCTTCGCACTTCAATATGATAAGGCCCGGGCTTCTTGTCTATGGACACTCTCCGTCCCTGGCTCTCCACGGCAAGGTAGATGTAAAGCCCGTGTTGAGCTTCAAGTCCAGGATTCTTCTGGTGCGGGAGATCACGGCAGGCTCAAGCGTGAGCTACGGCCGGACATTCATCGCGCCATCCGACATGACCATCGGCGTTATAGCTGCCGGTTACGGCCACGGGATGAGTCATCGTATGTCCAACAGGGGCGAGGTCCTGTTCAGGGGCACCTGTGTGCCGATCCTCGGAAGGGTGACGATGGACATGACGATGATCGACCTCACCGGCTTCGACGATCCCGCCTCGGGTGAAGAGGTCGTGATCTTCGGGAACCAGGGCGAAGAGAAGCTCAGCGTCGACGATGTGGCCGGGTGGGATGGAAGTCTCAATTACGAGGTCCTCTGCAGGATCAGCAAGAGGGTCGTGCGGATCTATATGAAGAGCGGTCGGGTAGAAAGCCTCAAGTCGCTTCTCGGAGTCCACGAAAGCCTTTAAACCGGAGAATCGCCATGGAACTGAATCGCCTCATAGACCACACTGTGCTCAAACCGGATGCTACTGACGATGATGTCAGGCGCCTCTGCGCCGAGGCCATCGAACACGATTTTTTCTCCGCTGTAATCAATACGCATTTTGTCCCTCTCGTGGCAGAGGAGGTCTCCGGCACGCGCGTGAAAGTCTGCTCGATATCCGGATTTCCCCTTGGAGCCGTCGACTCGGAGGTCAAGGCCTTCGAGGCTCGCCGGGCAGTCGAGCGTGGGGCCGACGAGATCGACATGGTGATCAATGTCGGCGCCGTCAAGGCGGGTGACTGGGATTTCGTCCGTCAGGATATCGAACTGGTCAGGAAAGGGTGCGGCGGTGCCCTTCTGAAGGTCATCATCGAGGCAGCTCTGCTGACCGATGATGAGAAGGTAACTGCCTGTCGGACCGTCATGACAGCGGGCGCTCAGTTTGCCAAATCTTCGACCGGATTCGGGCCTCCCGGCGCGAATCCGCATGATATCCGGCTGATGCGCGAGGCCGTAGGACCCGATTTCGGAGTGAAAGCGTCTGCCGGCATCCGTACAGCTGCTGTCGCCCTCGAGCTTGTCGATGCGGGCGCGAACAGGATAGGCACCAGTTCAGGTGTCCAGATCATGAAAGAGTTGAAGGGTAAGTGACGGGGCCGGAAGGATCCCGTCAGTCGGGGATCTCCCGCTCCTCGGAAGCTTCCCTGTCGAGTTCCCTGAAATCCTTATCCTTGTCGAGCAGGTCGTAGGCCGACACCTTGTGCAGGTCGCACTGTCTCTCCGGCTCAAGGCCCTCGATGAACTTCTCCCGCCTGACAGTCCTGCAGTACGGAGTCGCTGTGAGTCCCGATTCGACGCATATCATCGCTTCAGTGATCCCGTAGGGTCTTTCGAAGTCGCGGCCTTTGTTTCCGGGGTGTGCGGCCAGCATGATCCACGTCCACAGGGGCAGCGCTACCTTCGCGCCGACCATTCCGTCACCCATCGAGAGGACCTTATGGCTGAATCCTGTCCAGACACCCACGGCCAGGTCGGGTGAGTACCCGATGAACCAGCCGTCGGCGTAATCATCGGTCGTACCGGTCTTGCCGGCGCAGGGGATCCTCAGGCCCATCCAGCGTGCTCTTCTGCCTGTGCCCTCGTCGATCACGGTCCTCAGCATGTCGGTCACCATGAAGGCGATCTGCGGGGTGAGCACTTCTTCGCGCTCTGCCCTGAACTCATCGAGGGTATTGCCGTTCCGGTCGACGATCTTGATGATCGCCATGGGCTCTGCCCTGATCCCCTCGGCCGCCATAACGCCGAATGCCGAGGTGAGCTCTATAAGTGTGACCTCCTGGGCTCCCAGGGCAAGCGAGAGGTATGGCATCAGCCTGCTGTGGATGCCGAGGTCATGAGCCGTAGCGATGACGGCCGGGCCCCCGAGCTTCTGCAGCAGCTTGACTGCGGGGATGTTGATAGATTTGTCGAGGGCATAGCGAAGGGATACCGCGCCGTGGAATTTCTCGCTGAAGTTCCTCGGCTTGTAGACCTCGCCGTTGGGCATCTCGATAACTATGGGAGTGTCGAGAAGCACGTCCGACGGGCTGTAGCCGTTAGCCAGGGCCGTTATATATATGAATGTCTTGAAGGCCGAGCCGGGCTGGCGCCTTGCCTGAAGGACGTTATTGAACTTCTTCTCACGGAAGGAACGCCCGCCGACCATCACCTTTATATGGCCGTTATGCGGATCGATAGCCACGGCGCCTGATTGGATGTAATCCGGGGCTATCTCATATCCTGCCTCCAGCGTATCGAGGTAGGCGGCCCTGGTCAGTTCGTATTCCTTATCCGCCTCGAGACGGGCCAGGAATGTTTTCATGCTGTCCTCGGCCACTCTCTGCAGGTGCGCGTCGAGCGTAGTGTAGACCGTCATCCCCCCGCGGTAGATCGCCTGGTCACCATATTTCCGCGAGAGTATCTGCCTTATATGTTCGGTGAAGTGTCCGGCGAAATCGGCGTCACCTCTTTCGCGGGGCACAACGTCGAGGGGCTTCGTTCTGAGTGAATCGAACTGGGCCTGGTCGATGACCTCGAAAGCGCGCATCATCGCGAGGCAGATGTCCCTCCTCTTCATGGCCCTCACAGGCTTGCGGAAGGGGTTGTATCCGGACGGATTCTTCTGAAGCCCGGCCAGAAGGGCTATCTGGTGAAGTTCGAGCCCGCTGACCGACTCTCCGAAGAACCGTTTCGATGCGGCCTCGATCCCGTATCCGCCGCCGCCGAAGTAGATCTGGTTGAGATACATCTCCAGTATCTCATCCTTGGAATATGTGCGTTCGATCCTCAGGGCGAGCAATGCCTCCTTGATCTTCCTCGTCCAGGTCTGCTCCTTGGTGAAGAAGAGATCGGTGGCGAGCTGCATCGTGATAGTCGAGGCGCCCTCGCGGATCTCCCAGTGCCGGACATCTTTCAGGGCGGCGGAGGCGATCCGGTAGAAGTCTATCCCGAAATGGCTGTAAAAGCGTCTGTCCTCTATGGCGAGGAATGTCCTCTGGACCTCGGGCGGGATCTCCTCGATTTTCAGAAGGATCCTGTCCTGCTTGTAGTATTCCCTTATAACGCTCGAGTCGGCGGCCAGGATCCTCGTCTTCAGCGACGGCTCTATCATCTCGAGCCTCGCCATCGAGGGGAGGTCGCGCGAGAGATAGATAAGCATGGCTGTCATGAATCCGGCGGCCAGCACGACTGTCACCAGAATGATCTGGAGAGCCAGCTTCTCCCCGCGTCTCAGTTTTCTCACCATCGTATGTCCTCCAGTGCCGCACAGCCCTGCCGTTAATTCCGGCTCGAAGGGAAAATACCGCTAAAAGCCGTTGTTTTCCAGTTCTTTTACGTCCGGCGGACACATTCTCGCCCGCAGGGACCGGGGAGGATTTCCCTCTGATTGTATAAAATCAGG
>SDBS01002461.1_pt1:0-2500 | contig 18459 bp, 12 predicted proteins | sample 2277091 | NCBI WGS metagenome assembly SDBS01 (sample SAMN10404972, study PRJNA504765) | marine sediment metagenome | isolation source: marine sediment core GS10_PC15, 163 cmbsf | place: Arctic Ocean: Southern Knipovich Ridge | collected 2010 | reverse complement strand
CCTAAGTAGCGGCGAGCGAACGGGAAACAGCCTAAACCGAGTCGTACGTTAAAACCTGCATGTTTTGTGCGGCCGGTGTCGTGGGATCTGATCTGACCCGTATGCAGAGAGGGTCGAAGAGTTACAAACTCGTCTCCTAGCCGAATCACCTGGAAAGGTGTACCGAAGAGGGTGATAGTCCTGTAGGCGAAAGGGGAACGAGCTCTTCCGATCAGGCTCCCGAGTACCATGGGACACGAGAAATCTTGTGGGAATTTGTGTGGACCACCACATAAGGCTAAATACTCGTCGACGACCGATAGTGAACTAGTACCGTGAGGGAAAGGTGAAAAGAACCCCTGGCGGGGAGTGAAATAGTACCTGAAACCAGTTACCTACAAGCAGTGGGAGGCTCGTGTCCTTCGGGACATGTGGCTGACCGCGTGCCTTTTGCATAATGATCCGGCGAGTTAATCTATGTAGCGAGGTTAAGTGGAGTCACCACGGAGCCGTAGCGAAAGCGAGTCCTAACTGGGCGACTCAGTTGCATGGATTAGACCCGAAACCAGGTGATCTACCCATGGCCAGGATGAAGCGCAAGTAAAATTGCGTGGAGGTCCGAACCGTAGAAGGATGAAAACTTCCCGGATGAGCTGTGGGTAGGGGTGAAAGGCCAATCAAACCTGGAAATAGCTGGTTCTCCCCGAAATAGTTTTAGGACTAGCCTCGTGTGATGAATTGCGGAGGTAGAGCACTGACTGGACTAGGGGTCCTACAAGACTACCAAACCCAATCAAACTCCGAATGCCGTTTATTTTAGCACGGGAGTCAGGCTGCGGGGGATAAGCTCCGTAGCCGAGAGGGAAACAACCCAGACCATCAGCTAAGGTCCCTAAATATATGCTAAGTGAGAAAGGATGTGAATTTGCACAGACAACTGGGATGTTGGCTTGGAAGCAGCCATCATTTAAAGAAAGCGTAACAGCTCACCAGTCAAGTGGATTTGCGCCGATAATAGTCGGGACTAAAGCATGTTACCGAAGCTATGGATTCGTACGATCTTCGGATCGTATGTCTGGTAGGGGAGCGTTCTGTTAACGGCTGAAGCTGTATCGTGAGATATGGTGGACGAGACAGAAGTGATTATGCCGGAATGAGTAGCGATAAAACAGGCGAGAAACCTGTTCACCGAAAGCCTAAGGTTTCCTGAGGAAGGCTAATCCGCTCAGGGTAAGTCGGCCCCTAAGGTGAGGCTGAAAAGCGTAATCGATGGGAATCCGGTTAAAATTCCGGAACCGCTTCAGATGTGTTTGAGCTATGGGGTGACGCAGGAGTGAAAGGTCAGCCAGCTGATGGAATAGCTGGTCCAAGCGAGTAGGAGGATCATCCAGGTAAATCCGGATGGTCATTAACTCCGAGACGCGATAGCGAGCGCTTTGCGCACAAAGTGGCCCTAATCATACTGCCAAGAAAAACCTCTATGTGAATGTCTGAAGTGACCGTACCGTAAACCGACACAGGTAGGCGAGGAGAGAATCCTAAGGTGCTCGAGCGAACTCTTGTTAAGGAACTCGGCAAAATGACCCCGTAACTTCGGGAGAAGGGGTGCCTTCATCGGCGATCTTCCCTCGCGGAAGTAAGCTGGAGGAGGCCGCAGAGAAACGGCCTGGGCGACTGTTTACTAAAAACATAGGTCTATGCAAAGTCGTAAGACGACGTATATGGACTGACACCTGCCCGGTGCTGGAAGGTTAAGGGGATACGTCAGGTTTAATTTATTATTCCGAAGCGTTGAACTGAAGCCCCAGTAAACGGCGGCCGTAACTATAACGGTCCTAAGGTAGCGAAATTCCTTGTCGGGTAAGTTCCGACCTGCACGAATGGTGTAACGACTTGGGCGCTGTCTCAACAAGAGGCTCGGCGAAATTGAATTATCGGTGAAGATGCCGATTACCCGCAGCTGGACGGAAAGACCCCGTGCACCTTTACTGCAGCATGGCATTGGGTTTTGGCTGGTCATGTGTAGGATAGGTGGGAGGCTTTGAAGCCGGGACGCTAGTTCCGGTGGAGCCACCCTTGAAATACCACCCTTGATCTGTAGGAATTCTAACCAGTGCCGTTATCCGGTACTGGGACAGTGCTTTGTGGGCAGTTTGACTGGGGCGGTCGCCTCCTAAAGAGTAACGGAGGCGCACAAAGGTTCCCTCAGCATGGTTGGCAATCATGCATAGAGTGTAAAGGCATAAGGGAGCTTGACTGCGAGAGAGACATCTCGAGCAGGAACGAAAGTTGGTCTTAGTGATCCGGCGGTTCCGCGTGGAAGGGCCGTCGCTCAACGGATAAAAGGTACGCCGGGGATAACAGGCTTATCTCCCCCAAGAGTCCACATCGACGGGGAGGTTTGGCACCTCGATGTCGGCTCATCGCATCCTGGGGCTGGAGAAGGTCCCAAGGGTTTGGCTGTTCGCCAATTAAAGCGGTACGTGAGCTGGGTTTAGAACGTCGTGAGACAGTTCGGTCC
>SDBS01002460.1_pt1 | contig 18462 bp, 17 predicted proteins | sample 2277091 | NCBI WGS metagenome assembly SDBS01 (sample SAMN10404972, study PRJNA504765) | marine sediment metagenome | isolation source: marine sediment core GS10_PC15, 163 cmbsf | place: Arctic Ocean: Southern Knipovich Ridge | collected 2010 | reverse complement strand
TAATATAAGTGACCTGGCCAGAGCAGATCTTGTGATCTTCGATTCCAGTTCTCCAAATCCGTATGAAAAATATGCCGGTGATGCTGTCCAATTTGTATTTGAAGTAAAAAGAGCAAGTGCAGCCAACGCTCTAATAAATGAAGATCTTCAAAGACTATATACTTTTAAGACGGTATGCAGAGATGAAGCTAGAGCATTTTTAATTGTTGCTGCAGAATCAGAATTACCAAAAAGATTCGTTGATCGAGAAAAGGGAGTTTCAAGACTTCATCCTCATCGAATACCTGATACTGATGGTGTCTATCATGTGCGTCGTACAGTAAAAGCGGCTTCAAGTTTTGAAAAAAAAGAAACAGCACATTATGTTTGTATCCTTGAAGTATTTTCTGAACCTCCTCAGAAGCTGCCGGATTTTTAACCTCTATGGCATTCCCTCTAACAAATCATTTAACCGGACGCCTGAATCGTCTGCAGCTTTCAGCAGCAGTAGTTGCAGGCGCCGGTTAATTCCACCGTTATAGTGCTTCTTCTTTCATAAATAATGTTTTGTAATTATTTTGTATTAAGATTAACTTTGTCTCAAAATAGAGGGAACTTTAAATGGATAGAAGAATTGACCGTTCACAGATAATTGTAGGCAATGCCAGTACACTTGATAAAGATGATAAAAAGTATTGGGCTAAAGCTGATGTGAAGGAAAAATTACAGACTATTACCTATTTGAGAGAATGCTTTTATGGACATGAAGCAACTACCGGAAGACTTCAAAGATTTCATCAAGTTTTTAAACGAATATAAAGTTCGCTATCTTTTGGTTGGCGGTTGGGCTGTTGGTATTTATGGAAATCCTAGAGCAACAAAAGATATCGTCTTTTTTATTGCAATAGATGACGAAAATATTCACAACTTATTAAAAGTGTTAAAGAAATTTGGAACACCTATCGTTGAGAAAGGTGTATTTCAAGAAAAAGGTAATGTTTTCCGTATGGGGCGTTCTCCAATACAGATTGACATAATTAATGAGGCATCTGGAATAAATTTTGAAGACTGTTATAAGAAAAGAAATGTAATAAAAACTGATGAAATAGATATTTCTGTCATTTCAAAAGAAGATTTAATTAGGAACAAGCAAGCTTCTGGTAGACATAGAGATTTGGCTGATATTGAAAGTTTTGAATAGAACTAAGATATGTGGTTGTTGGATTTAAATAGTAGACATGTCTTTTCTTTTATACTTTATCAAAGTTGTAACGCACTATAACAAGCGCTTCAACTCGGAACGCAAACACGTTTGCGTTCCTCAGACAATCAAACTCTGTAAGTGTTTGCGTCCGGTTAAGCGCAACCGATAGGCAGTAGAACATAACATCAAGGAGGAAAGCTAAGTAACAATTATTTCTTCTTTTGCTATCAGCCACCTTATTTGTTTCGTGCGTGAAAGACACTCCTTGGAACTGTTCAAACTCGGGGAATAATACGTCTGATTCCTTACTCATGGATTACTCTTGACAGTGCGCCCACATTGTTGGCAGGTGATAGTTGAAATCATTATGGTAATCTTTCAGGGTGCGAAAGATTACCGTTTTTATCCGTGAAGAAAAGGTGGTATCGATCTATCCCGGTGTTAAAATATGGATAAGCTCCCAGAGCAAGCCTTCATGTATGTATCCATACCACCACCGCCGGAAGGAGGTTAAAAACAGGTTAAAAAGCCTGTAATTGTTGACCTTTGCTGCCGTTTTAATAAGTTTGCATATAATGAAAACCATTCATAACATATTCTCCTACCTGCTGGTGCTGATGTTCCTGGTCCCGGCGACAGGGTTCTATTACACCAGGCATTCCTGCCTTAAATCAGGAGAAGTGCAGCTGGTGCTGGATGGGGATTACTCCTGCTGTGCAGAAACAGCGCAGATAACTCATGATCCAGTGAGTTCGGAAGGTTCTTGCTGTGCCCACAACAAAATTGATACGGAAAGTTCAATCTGTGATGTGGAATCCGCTAACCAGGCTAATGCAGACAAGGAATATGTCAAGGATGGGACTTCCCCAGGTTGCTGCATTAATGAAGGAAATTATCTGAAATCAGAAGATGAATATACTTTACCGGGCAGGGTTGAAATGCCTCATATTGAAATTATATTAACTGCAGCTCTCCATTCCACTGATTTATTCCAAAACGTTAAGGAAAGCATAGAGGAATATGCACATTCTCCTCCTTTCACTTTATCATCAGTTGATATTCTTCACAAGTATTCTGTCCTTATAATTTGATAGATTTTGATTGCATTGCCGTCTGATCACATATGTACGGCCGGTTAAACCATTATTTGCAATTAAGATCTTTTAAATTGAAAAAATACTTTATAATATTACTCTTTCTAATGCCGCTGTGGCAATTATCTGCCCAGGGGGCGGCTGTACATGGTAATGTCTCTGAACTCAACGATAGCCAGGAGACAGTCCCCCTGCCCTTCGTGAATGTTTATTGGAGCGGGACGCAGCATGGGACCGTGACCGATGAGAATGGCGATTTTATTATTTCCCGGCATGGCAATGGAGATCACCTGCTGGTGTTCAGCTTTGTTGGATATGCCAATGATACCCTGCTTGTAAAGGCAGGACAAACGGAAGTGGATATAGTTTTAACTTCCGGTGAAGCGCTTGATGAGGTGACCATAGCCAAACGTTTTGGAGGATCCTATATTTCAAAACTCAAGCCTATCAAAACTGAATTCATTACAGAGGCAGGCCTTCAGAAACTACCCTGCTGTAATCTCTCGGAAAGCTTTGAGAACAGCGCCACCATTGATGTGGGCTACTCGGATGCAGTTACCGGGGCCAAACATATTAAGATGCTGGGACTTGCAGGGAAATACAGCCAGATGATGTTTGAGAATATTCCCTATCTCAGGGGACTCGAATCTGCATTCGGACTGAGCTATGTTCCGGGTCCCTGGATGGAATCAATACAGATCTCCAAGGGAGCAGCAGCCGTGATAAACGGATATGAATCCACCACCGGCCAGATCAACATTGAATATAAAAAGCCTGAGAAATCAGATCCGCTGTTTGTTAATCTTTTTGCCAGTTCAATTGGCCGCTTCGAAGGAAATGTTACAGCCGCAATACCGGTTGGTGAAAATTGGAGTACCATGCTGCTGGCTCATGGCTCCACCATGCAAAATAAAATTGACCGCAATAAGGATGGTTTCCTGGACATCCCCATGAACCGGCAGCTAAATTTCATTAATCGCTGGAAATACAATCCCCAGGGAAATGTCAGGATGCAGTTCGGTATATCAGTGATGGATGAGCTGCGTGAAGGAGGCCAGATGGAATTCGAATACGACCGGGACCAGGGTGGTTCTGAATATTACGGTATAAATATTTCCACCCGCAAATACCAGGGATTTGGAAAGATCGGTTTTCTTTTCCCGGAGAAGCCATATAAAAGCATCGGCTTTCAGACCCAGGCAACCTGGTATTCCCAGGAAAGCCTTTACGGGATGAACCGGTATGACGGCGAACAGCTGAGCTATTATGCAAACCTGATCTATCAGTCCATTATTTCAAATACAAACCATATCATCAATCTCGGGACGAGTTTTCAGTATGATGACTACCAGGAAAGGCTTAATAACGAGATGTTTAACCGCAGAGAAATTATCCCGGGTATATTCACACAGTATACCTATACCTATCCCGAGAAATTCAATGGAATTGCAGGATTCAGGGCCGATTATAATTCTGTATACGGACTTCTTCTGACTCCACGCGTTCATATGCGGTATAATATTGACCAGCATACTGCCCTGCGTGCTTCTGCTGGCAGGGGTTATCGTTCGGCCAATATCCTGGCTGAGAACACGGGTGTATTGGCGAGTTCCCGCATGCTGCACTTCGAGGAGGATTTCGACATGGAAAAAGCCTGGAATTATGGACTGAATATAACCCGGGGGTTCCCGCTGGCTGCCGGCCGGGAACTAAATGCCAGTCTTGATTTTTACCGGACTGATTTTCAGAACCAGGTAGTGGTGGATATAGACCGCGACCCGGGAGCGGTATATTTTTATAACCTGGATGGAAAGAGTTATGCCAATAATTTTCAGGCAGAAGTTAGCCTTGAACCGGTTGAACGTTTCGATATCACCCTGGCCTACCGCTATAGTGATGTCAAAAGCACGATAAACGGGCAATTACAAGAGGTGCCACTCACTACCCGGTACAAAGGATTACTTACCCTTTCCTATGCCACGCCGTTCAGGAAATGGGCCTTTGATTTTACAGGCCAGCTAAATGGCCAGAGCCGCCTGCCGGATACCCGGATGAATCCTCCTGAATACCAGCTCGAAGAATATTCTCCACAATATGTGATCCTTCATGCACAGGTAAGCAAACGGTTCAAGTGGTTTGAGATATATGTGGGCGGTGAGAACCTGACGGATTTCAGACAGGAAGATCCTATTCTGGCAGCAGAAGATCCCTTTGGTCCCAATTTTGATGCTTCCATGGTCTGGGGCCCCCTGCTGGGAAGAAGGTTTTATGCCGGGATAAGGTATACTTTGAAATAATTTATATTTGATAACAATGAAAAAAACAGGAATTTTTATTTTGATGATGCTAATAACTGCAGGGCTTTACGCTGCAGATGGCAAGTTTGAGACGATTAAGATCAAGACCTCTTCCCAATGCGGTGAGTGCAAGGAAAGAATAGAGGAAGCACTGGCCTTTGAGAAGGGTGTCAAAACAGCTGAACTGGATGTTGAGACAAAGATCGTCACTGTGACCTATAAAAAAAGCAAAACTTCTCCGGAAAAGATCAGGAAGGCCATATCAAAGGTTGGCTATGATGCGGATGATGTTACCGCTGACCCGAAGGCATATTCAAAGCTGGATGCCTGCTGTAAAAAACCGGAGTACCCTGATGCTGATCCCCATAAGTAAATAAATGACATCTTCCGTATTACATATTAAGAACATGGTTTGTAACAGGTGCATAAAGGTTGTGCGGGAGGAACTTACGGGCCTGGGATTTACCATTAAGTCCATAGAATTGGGAGAGGTTATTCTCAATAAGCAGGTTAGCCAGGAGGATGCTGATAAAATCAGACAGGTTCTTGCAGATAACGATTTTGAGCTGATTGACGATAAAAAGAGCTGGACCATCAACAAGATCAAAACTTTGATCATAGAGTATATTCACCATGATAAGGAGAAACCGGATTTTGTGAATATCTCTGACTTTCTGGCACGTGAAACAGGTTATGATTATTCCTATCTAAGCAATCTGTTTTCCTCTGTTGAAGGACAAACAATCGAGCATTTTCTGATCCTCCAGAAAGTTGAAAAAGTCAAGGAATTACTTGTTTATAATGAGTTGACATTGAATGAAATTTCATATCAACTGGGATATAGCAGTGTCCAACATCTTTCCCATCAATTTAAAAAAGTAACCGGGCTTACCCCTTCCCACTTTAAAAAGATTAAGAAGAAGAAACGTAACCCGCTGGATCAGATCTGAATCAAAAAAAGATATAAATCTTTTCAAAAATTATGTAACACGATTCTGGATAAAAAGTATTTAATTTGCAATAATGTTAGAAATAGAATGTTCAGATTAATCAGTCATATCACATTATCGGGTTTAATCCTGTTGTCCTTAACAGGCCTGACTGTAAATTTACATTACTGCCAGGATGAATTATATGATATTGCATTGAATTCTCCGGCAGAAAATTGTTGTGATAATGGCGCACATGATCATCATTGCCATCCTGATCCAGACATGGAAAACTCAAATCATTGCAATGATGAAACCGTAAAGCTTGAATCAACAGATGATTTTTTTGTATCATCATACTCCTTTGATTTTGATGAGGTCCACCACATTGATCTATTCAACAGGACTACAATATTATTAGAAGATCAGCTCAGCACTAATAACACGCCTGGCGAAGTGCTAAACTATAAGAAACCACCAATACTACCTGAGGTAGAGCTTTCTCAGATCCAGTTTTTCCTTATCTAATATTTCTTCCGGGGCAAAATATTGCATGGCATAATAATATTATGCACAATTATCAATATCCAGCCCCAATGCCCATTCTCTTTACCCATTATTTCCAAATATTTTAATCGGTCTAATAGTACTTAATTGACTTATTTATGTTGAATAAAACCATCAAGTTCTTCCTTGAGAACAAGCTGGTAACATTTCTGATGCTGTTCATTTTTATAGCATGGGGAATTGTAACTGCACCTTTTAATTGGGATACAGGGATATTCCCCCGTGATCCTGTACCGGTAGATGCCATCCCGGACATAGGGGAAAACCAGCAAATTGTTTATACTGAATGGGCGGGGCGGTCTCCCCAGGATATTGAAGATCAGATCTCTTATCCCCTGACAACTGCGCTTCTGGGAATCCCGGGGGTGAAAGACATAAGAAGTAATTCCATATTCGGCGTGTCCAGCATCTATATCATATTTGAAGAGGATATAGAGTTTTACTGGAGTCGCACACGTATACTGGAAAAACTCAATTCATTACCTTCAGGAACACTGCCGGAAGATGTTACGCCCGCACTGGGTCCTGATGCCACCGCACTGGGGCAGATATACTGGTACACGCTTGAAGGCCGTGATAAAGATGGTAATCCAGCCGGTGGATGGGATCCTCATGAATTAAGAACAATACAGGACTTTTATGTCAGGTACTCTCTGACATCAGCCAAAGGCATTGCGGAGGTTGCCTCAATTGGCGGTTTTGTAAAAGAATACCAGGTGGACATAGATCCAAATGCCATGCGGGCCCATGGTGTTACAGTTGCCCAGATAATGGCAGCTGTCAAAAACAGCAACCTTGACATTGGAGCCGGGACCATTGAATTTAACCGGGTTGAATACCTGGTCAGAGCACTTGGTTATATAAAATCCCTTGAGGACCTCGAACAGAGTGTTGTGGCTGTACGGCATAATGTGCCAATCAGGATCAAGGATGTAGCCAGGGTAAATTTCGGACCCGCAACACGCAGGGGAGGATTGGATAAGGGAGGTGCCGAGGCAGTTGGAGGAGTTGTGGTTGCCAGGTATGGAGCAAATCCTCTTGAAGCAATTAATAATGTAAAAGATAAAATTGCCGAGATATCACCCGGTTTGCCAAGCAAAACACTGGATGATGGAACCATCTCGAAAGTTACCATTGTTCCTTTTTATGACAGAACCGGCTTGATTAAGGAGACATTGGGCACACTGGAATCTGCACTGACCGAAGAAGTAATCATCAGCATTATTGTTGTTATCATCCTGATGTTAAGTCTGCAGGCTTCATTTCTTATTTCGAGCCTGTTGCCTCTCGGGGTATTGATGACATTCATTGTCATGCGGCAGTTTGGTGTCGATGCAAACGTTGTTGCACTTTCCGGCATAGCCATAGCCATCGGTGTGATGGTGGATGTGGGTGTAGTATTTACTGAAAATATAGTCAGGCATCTTGAAATGCCGGCAAATAAGGGTGCTAAAGGGAAAAAGCTACTCGCTGTAATATACGAAGGTACCACTGAAGTAGCTTCAGCAGTAATTACAGCATTATTTACAACGGTTGTAAGTTTCCTGCCAGTGTTTGCTATGCAGGCTGCCGAAGGGAAGCTGTTCAAACCACTGGCCTTTACCAAAACATTTGCCATGATTTCGGCACTTATTATTGGTTTGATGATAATTCCAACCCTTGCGAATCTTGTATTTTCCATTCGCTTTGAGAAGAAGAGGATAAAGAGGGTGTTCAACTTCATACTAATTACTGCAGGTATCATCTTTATCATCGTCTTTAAAACCTGGCTCGGCATCGTTTTGATAGCTCTTGGGGTAAATGGTCTGTTGGAATACAGATGGCCTGAAAACAAAAAGAAGTTTGTAAACTATATTAATATAGCGCTCACACTATTGGTTGTTCTGTATTTCCTTTCCATTGAATGGATGCCCCTGGGAGCGCAAAGAAGCCTCTTCCTGAATATTTTATTCGTTGTGTCAATCGTTGTTGTCGTACTCGGGATTTTGATGAGTATTGTCAGGTATTATAAGCCCATATTAAGATGGTGTCTTGACAATAAATGGAAATTCCTGGGAATTCCCATTGGGATCGTATTGCTTGGGATAATAATCTGGCAAGGGGTTGACAAGGTATTTGGCTTCCTTCCTGAGGGTGTCAGACAAACAAGGATATGGCAGTCTGCAGAAAACAGCTTTCCGGGCATTGGCAAAGAATTCATGCCATCACTGGATGAAGGATCATTTCTACTAATGCCAACCACGATGCCTCATTCCGGGATTGAAGAAAACATTGAAGTTATTTCTATGCTTGATAAAATGGTTAACGTCATTCCTGAAGTGGAAAATGTAGTTGGAAAATGGGGCCGGGTGAATTCAGCACTGGATCCTGCACCCACATCCATGTATGAAAATCTGATTAATTATAAACCGGAATATATCCTTGATGAGAATGGACACCGGATGAGATTTAAGGTAAACAGGAAAGATGCATTTGTACTGGCTGATGGCAGTACATATCACCCGGTTCAAGAGGGTTTCAGGTTAATCTCAAAAGAGGATCTGATTCCGGACAAAAAAGGCAAATATTTTCGTCAGTGGAGGGATCACATCCAATCAACAGACGATATATGGAAAGAAATCCTGTCTGCTGCGAAAATACCGGGACTTACTTCTGCTCCCAAATTACAGCCAATACAAACCCGGCTTGTCATGCTTCAGACCGGTATGAGAGCACCAATGGGTATCAAGGTTTTTGGTCCGGACCTGGAGTCCATCGAGAAAACCGGATTTGAACTGGAAAAACACCTGAAAAATGTACCGGGTGTTGAACCGGCATCAGTATTTGCAGACAGGGTGGTAGGCAAACCATACCTGGAAATTGATATTGACAGAAAAGCCATTTCAAGATATGGACTAAGCATCAAGGATATGCAAATGCAGATCAGTACAGCCATTGGCGGAATGCAATTAACCACGACGGTTGAAGGCAGGGAACGGTTCCCTGTCAGGGCAAGATATGCCCGTGAATTCAGGGATAACCCGGAAGATCTGAAGAAGGTATTAATTCCAACTCCCACAGGGGTCCAGATTCCCCTGGGAGAACTGGCCGAAATTACATATCTGCGTGGCCCGCAGTTAATAAAAAGCGAGAATACTTTCCTGGTCGGGTATGTTATTTTCGATAAAAAACCAGATTACGCTGAAGTTGATGTGGTTGAAAACGCCCAGGAATTTCTGAATGAAAAACTGGAATCAGGTGAATTCACACTGCCTGCCGGAGTGAATTATGTCTTTACCGGTAATTATGAAAACCAGATCAGGGCAACCAAAAGGCTGATGATCGTTGTTCCGATCTCCCTTATCATCATATTTCTTATCCTTTATTTTCAATTCGGGTCCTTAATTACATCTTCAATGATCTTCACCGGAATTTTTGTCGCTTTTTCAGGGGGATTTCTTATGCTGTGGCTTTACGGACAAGGCTGGTTTATGAACTTCGATGTTGGGGGAACGAATATGCGGGATTTATTCCAGATGGGAAAGATAAACATCAGTGTAGCTGTCTGGGTTGGATTCATAGCACTTTTCGGAATTGCCACAGACGATGGAGTGATTATGGGCACTTATCTGATGCAGGTTTTTCGAAAGAACAAACCGGGTAATGTTTTAGAAGTCAGAGCTTCTGTTGTTGATGCCGGAAGCAAGAGGGTCCGGCCAGCTATGATGACTGCTGCCACTACCATTATTGCCCTGATACCGGTCCTTACTTCCACTGGAAAAGGATCCGATATCATGGTGCCAATGGCTATACCCTTATTCGGAGGGATGATCATTCAGGTGATGACCATGTTTGTAGTTCCCGTTCTGTACAGTATGTGGCGGGAAAAACAGGTCCGTAGGAATCTCATAAAGAATGTATGAAAATGAAGAAACTAAATATATATAAATCGATTCTGCCAGTCTGCTTCCTGCTGCTGAATTTCTCAGCAGGCGCACAGGATATGCTGGACAGTTATCTTATTATAGCTGCCGAAAACAATCCTGGTTTAAAGTCCAGGTTTAATGAATACCTGGCAGCGCTGGAAGTTGCCCCACAGGTGAAGGCACTTCCGGATCCTCAACTGGCTTTTGGATATTTTATTCAACCTGTTGAAACCAGGGTCGGTCCGCAGGAATTCAGAATTTCAGCATCACAAATGTTTCCATGGTTTGGAACATTAAAATCCAAAGAAAATGTGGCTATCCAGACAGCAAAGGCAAAATATGAAACCTTCGAAGAAGCAAAATCCAAACTGTTTAATGAAGTTCGGGGAACCTATTACAATATTTATTTTAACCGGAAAGCAATGGATATTGTGCAGGATAATATTCTGATCCTGAACACCTTCCAGAGGCTTTCATTGATAAAAGTTGAGGCAGGTATTGTGTCTCCTGTTGATGAATACAGGATTGAGATGGAAATAGGGGACCTGGAAAACCAGCTTGCATTACTCAAGGACCAACATCTAAGCCTTGGTGTTGCTTTTTTTCTCTTGTTGAATTCCGAACAGGATCAAGTATTGTTGCCTGACACCTTATGGAATAATGAACCAGTATTAACCAAGCAGGCCTTACTGGATAGTATCATGATCCGTAATCACCAGCTCCTGGGACTTGAAATGCAGAGAGAAGCCCTCATATTCAGGCAGGAGTTGGCCCGTAAGACAGGGAGTCCCGGGTTTTCCGTTGGACTGGATTACATTTTTGTGGGCAAGGGGGGAAATAACCTCAGCGGAAAGGATGCTTTTGTTTTCCCAAAAATTGGGATCACCATTCCCCTCTACAGGAACAAATATAAAGCCATGGTGAATGAAGTAACCTACCTGGAGATGGCGAAGGTAAACGAAAAGCTTGACAGGGAAAATATGATAGAAACCCTGTTTGAAAATAGCTGGAAGGAGTTTCTGGATGCAGACAGAAGGATTTTCTTATATGATGTACAGCTGAACCTTGCTGAGAAGTCCATCCGATTGCTGGAGATGGAGTATGCAACGGCAAATAAGAATTTTGAAGAGATTTTGAGGATGGAAAGAAAACAACTTTTTTATGCACTTGAACTGGAGAGGGCTCGTGCTGATAAACAGGCAGCTGTATCCTTTATTGAGTATCTAATGGGCAAATAAAATATAATCATGAAAAATATAATTAACACTATCAAGAATAACTATAAGTGGGCAATCATTGTACTGTTTGCCGGTATTTTTCTCGGATGGTTGTTTTTTCATTCATCCGGAACGAACGGGAATTCCATAAACTCAGTGCAGACTGGCCATGAAGGTCATGGACATGATGAGGAAGCTGCAACCATGTGGACCTGTTCAATGCATCCCAATATTAAGCAGGATAAGCCTGGAAAATGTCCCATATGTGCCATGGATCTGGTTCCGGTGTCGAATAGTTTATCAGACCAGGAAGATGTTGATCCTGATGAGATACAGATGACTGAATCGGCGGCCAAACTAGCTGATATTCAGACCATCTTTGTCAAAAGAGGCATTCCCAATAAGGAGTTATTCCTGCAGGGAAAAGTGCAAGCGGATGAAAGAAGGATTTCTGAATTGACTGCCCGCTTTGGAGGACGGATTGAGAAACTCCATGTAAGCTTCACCGGTGAGCATGTCACAAAAGGCGAAAAGCTGGCAACTATTTATTCCCCGGAACTGGTTACTGCCCAACGCGAACTGCTTGAAGCAAAAAACTATAAGGATACACGTCCTGCTTTATACAAGGCAGCCAGGGGTAAACTTAGATTATGGGACCTTACCGAGGAGCAGATCAATGCCATTGAGGAAAAGGGCGAATCACAGTTATACTTTGATATTTTATCTCCCATTACAGGAACCATCACAAAACGAAATGTGGCATTGGGCGATTATGTCAAAGAGGGTTCGGCACTATTTGAGGTCATCGATCTTACCCATGTATGGATCATGTTTGATGCATATGAGAGTGACCTGCCCTGGATTAAAACAGGAGACAGGGTTACCTATAGTGTTCAGTCCCTGCCGGGAAAATCATTCCAGGGAAAGGTCATCTTTATTGACCCCTTCATTGATCCCTCAACCCGCGTGGCTAAGATCAGGGTCGAGCAAAACAATACAGGCCTCAAGCTGAAGCCGGAAATGTTTGTAAATGGGTCTGTTGAATCAAGCATGGCGGGAGCATCCAATGAAATCCTGATCCCGAAATCTTCCATTCTGTGGACAGGAAAGCGGGCCGTTGTTTATGTGAAGGTGCCTGACAGGGATCAGCCATCATTTTTATACCGTGAAATAGAACTCGGACCGGAATCTGGAAAATTTTATGTGGTGAGCCGGGGTCTTGCTGAGGGGGAAGAAATTGCTGTTAACGGGGTATTCAAAATTGATGCTGCTGCCCAGCTTGCAGGAAAATCAAGCATGATGAATCCCGAAGGTGGTAAAGTATCCCTGGGCCATGACCATGGCACGATGAATACGGGAAAAGACCATACTGAGCATCAGGAAATGGAAATGGACAATGAGGAGGTTAAAGTAAAGTCAGAATTTAAAGCCCAGCTCCAGGAGGTATACGACACTTATATATTGATGAAGAATGCCTTTGTTTCTTCCAAAGCAGATGAGGTAAGCAAAAATGCGCGAAATCTGAAATCTGTTCTTGAAGATGTGGATATGGGTTTGCTGGAAGGTAATGCGCATATGGAGTGGATGAAACATCTTGAAAAGCTGAATGCAGATATAGATAAAATTGCCAATAGCACTGACATTGAAATGCAAAGGTTGTCGTTTGCTGAATTCAACGAAACTTTTTACGAAAGCCTGAAAACTTTCGGATTGCATCATGGTACGGTTTATTACCAATACTGTCCCATGGCCAAAGGAGATAAGGGAGCATACTGGTTCAGCAATATCAAGGAAATTGAAAATCCATATTTCGGGGAAATGATGCTAAGCTGTGGGGAAACAAGAGAAACACTTAAATATTAAAACTAAACAAACACAAGATGAAAAAGAACAGAATTTTATTTGGATTGATGCTATCAACGGTTTTACTGGGATTAGTATCCTGTGAAACAGAAAGTAGCCAGAGTATAAGTAACATTGAAGGCATATATATAGGTTCATTTTCAAAATCAACTTCATTGAAATCTGATTTACTAGATGGCAATGGAGAACATGATGGCATAGCTGAGGTTACCATGATGGACGAGAATCAAATTCAGGTACACTGCTATGGAGATGAAATTGACACCACTTTTATACTTGACTACTATGAACACAATGATAGTGTCATGGTATGCTTAACCGGTGATGAATTCGAAAGCACGTACGGACATATGTTAGGAAAAAGCCACATGTCTGGAGGTATGATGGAAGATATGATGGGAGATATTGGTGTTGGAGAGACTGAATGGATGCATCACATGAGTGATGAACATGACGAAGGAGATGAACACCCCGGAGGCTTTGACATGGTACATGGTACATTTTCCTATTCCTTCCGAATGATGGAAAATCTTACACCCTATTATCTGAAATTTCATGGAATAAAAGATTAGAAAAAAATGATAGGCCAAAAAGTACATAAAAACTTGCATGTATCAGCTGTTGGCAATGAACAGAAACAGAATAACAGTGCACTGTATCAATGCCCAATGAAATGTGAAGGGGAGAAAGTGTATAACACGCCCGGTAACTGTCCGGTATGCGGCATGCACCTGGTTCCCCTTGAGGAAATTAACAAACATGCTGAGCATCATCATGCCCACGATCATGAGGCGCCAACCGCAGGGAATGGCAATTATTATTGTCCCATGCACTGTGAAGGGGACAAGACCTATGAAAAACCGGGGGATTGTCCGGTATGCGGTATGGATCTGGTCCCGGAAAAAGGAGAAGTAAGCAGTGAAGAAGAAATAGCATACAAACTGATGGCAAGAAAGTTTTGGATTGCCTTAGCACTGAGTATTCCTGTATTCGTAATCGCCATGTCTGAATTTTTCAGTTTTCTTCACCTGGACCTCCTCGCCTCAAAATCTACCTGGGGATGGGTTCAGTTTATTTTGGCATCACCCGTTTTGTTTTACTCGAGCCGGGTCTTTTTCAAAAGAGGCTGGGGTTCAATACGCCGCTGGTCTCCCAATATGTGGACCCTGATTTCAATTGGCGTGGGAACGGCTTATTTATTCAGTGTTATCGGACTTCTATTCCCAGGAATTTTTCCGGCACAATTTAAAGACAATCAGGGGAATGTCCATCTGTATTTTGAGGCGGCAGCGGTGATCTTAACACTCGTTTTACTTGGCCAGGTTCTTGAACTTAAGGCGCACAGCAAAACCAGTTCAGCGATCAAAGCCCTTCTTGGCCTTGTTCCACCAATTGCCAGGCTCATACGTAACGGACAGGAAGTAGAAATACCCCTTGAAAAAGTCCAGGTGGGAAATATATTACGTGTAAAACCAGGTGAAAAAATACCGGTTGATGGTGTTCTGACAGAGGGCAGGGCCATTGTTGATGAAAGTATGATTACAGGGGAACCCATTCCGGTGGAAAAGGAAGAACATGATGCGGTAACCGCAGGTACCATTAACGGAAAAACCACTTTTAATATGCAAGCTGAAAAGGTGGGATCAGATACCTTGCTGTCACAAATTATTGAAATGGTTAACGAGGCCAGCCGGTCCCGCGCACCTATTCAGAAGCTGGCTGATGTGGTTGCGAAATATTTCGTGCAGATTGTGCTGGGTGTAGCCCTGATAACTTTTGCAATATGGGCAGTTTGGGGTCCTGAACCGGCGTTTGTTTATGCTTTTGTAAATGCTGTTTCGGTCTTGATTATTGCATGTCCGTGTGCACTGGGACTGGCAACACCTATGTCTATCATGGTAGGTACGGGACGTGGAGCCCAATCCGGTGTGCTGGTGAAAGATGCCCGTGCCATAGAAGAAATGAATAAAGTGGACATTTTGATTATCGATAAAACAGGTACCATAACTGAAGGCAAACCAAGTCTTACAGGTTTCAAATCATTCGGGAAATTGAGTGAAGATGAAGTGCTCCGTCTGGCAGCCTCAATCGATGTAAATAGTGAACACCCAATTGCGGAGGCCATTGTGAAAGGGGCCAAGGAAAAAAATATTGAACTGATAAAGCTTGATGATTTCGAGTCGGTAACTGGTAAAGGTGTGCGGGCTTTATATAAAAATCAGAAAATAGGATTGGGCAATCACAGGTTAATAGAGGATTTCAATGCTTCGTTTGATGATTCGAAAAAAAAGCAGGTAGAAAAGTGGCAATCGACCGGACAGACTGTTATGTATCTGGTTATTGAAAAAACAGTGGAAGGAATAGTGAGCGTGGCTGATACAATTAAGGATACTTCAGCCAGAGCCATTAAAACCCTGCAAAAAATGGGGATGAAAGTTCACATGTTAACCGGTGATAATGAGTTAACCGCCAGGGCTGTAGCAGAAGAGCTTTACCTGGACAGTTTCATCGCCGATTGCCTCCCTGATGATAAATATGAGAAAGTAAAAGAATTGCAGGCACAGGGGCATACTGTTGCGATGGCCGGAGATGGTATTAATGATGCACCAGCGCTGGCACAGGCTAACATAGGAATTGCTATGGGGACAGGCACCGATATTGCCATGCAAAGCGCTGAAATAACACTTGTTAAAGGAGACCTGAACGGGATAGTCCGTGCAAGGGATCTGAGCAATAAAGTAATGCGAAATATTAAGCAAAACCTGTTTTTTGCCTTTGCATACAATGCACTTGGTGTTCCAGTTGCAGCAGGTATTTTATATCCCTTTTTCGGGATATTGCTAAGCCCGCTAATAGCTGCAGCTGCCATGAGCTTTAGCTCGGTTTCCGTAATATCAAATGCTTTGAGGCTCAGAAGACAATAGAATCAGAAGATCAAATGTTTATGGTTATTCAATTTATTCACTAAAATTTAATATGATGAAAAAAAGAATTTCACTTAGTTTATTAATGCTGCTTGCATTAGGATTTTCAGTATTTGCACAAAATGCGAAGACCGAAAAATTCAAGGTTAAAGGTAATTGTGGTATGTGTGAAACACGTATTGAAAAGGCTGCTAATTCTGTGGATGGAGTAAAGTCTGCTGATTGGGATAAGGAAACGAAAATGATTAAAGTCACTTTTGATCTTGGAAAGACAGACTTGCATAAGATCCATATGGCAATAGCAAAGGCAGGTCACGATACAGACATGCATAAAGCCAGCCAGGATACCTATGACAAATTGCCCGGATGTTGCAAATATGACCGGGAAGAAAAGCATGATCATGGTGATCATAACTAAATCAACAATCACCTGTCCTGAATGCGGGTTTAGCAAGGAGGAAACCATGCCGGAAGATTCTTGCCTGTTTTTCTATGAATGCACGAATTGCGGAACCTTGCTGAAACCGCTGAAGGGGGACTGCTGTGTTTTTTGTTCCTATGGGACTGTAAAATGTCCCCCGGAACAATGTTGTTAATAGTAAGCTGTGGTCATCTCATAAAACCTTACTATATTTGTTCGGTAATTAACGAACAAACAGCCAGTGGGGTCTAAAAATGTCATAACCGAGGAGCAGAAAAAGTTTGCCCGCTATTCAAAGGCTATGGGGCATCCTACCCGGATGTTCATTCTCGAATTACTTTCCAAACAGTCATGTTGTTACAGTGGTGATCTGACTGAAGTATTGCCCATTGCCAAATCAACACTTTCCCAGCATTTAAAAGAATTGAAAGATGCCCGATTGATCCAGGGTGAAATTGAAGCGCCGAAAATCAAATATTGCCTGAATCAGGAAAATTGGAATGAAGCAAAAACATTAATGAAGAATCTTTTTGAATTATAGTGTTTTTTTAATAGCTTTGTTCGTTATTAGGCGAACAACGAAACGGATTGCTTATATCAAACTATCAAGCATGGATATTAAGGTACTGGGACCAGGTTGCGCAAAGTGTAAAACACTTGAAAAAAAAGTTATAAATGCCCTGGCAGAGATGGATTTTGCGGCCAGTGTCACAAAGGTTGAAGACATCATGAAAATCATGGAATATGGAGTGATGAGTACACCCGGACTTGTAATTAACGGAAAGGTCGTTTACAGTGGGGGTATTCCTTCCACCAATGAAATCAAAAAAATAATTACCCTAAACCAATAACATCATGAAATCCTTGAACATCATTTTATCACTGATTTTTTTATTGGGTCTGAGCGCATCCTGCAATGCCCAGCCAGAGAAAAAAGCCATCAATTCAGAATTGGCCGTGGCAGAAAGTGTGGAAGTATTCTATTTCCATAATGTCAGAAGGTGTGCCACCTGCATGGCTGTTGAAGCGGAATCAAAAGATATCGTTGAAGAATTATACAAGGATAAGGTTGCATTTTCAGCGTATAATCTTGAAGAGAAGGATGGTAAAGAAATGGCTGGCGAACTGGGTGTGTCCGGACAAACATTGTTGATCGTCAGTGGAGAAACCAGGATCAATATCACCAATGAAGGGTTTATAAATGCCCGTACCAACCCCGAGAAGCTGAAACAAATAATGAAGGAAAAAATCGATCCTTTGTTGTAGCGTGTTGATCAAATGGAAGAACTATTACATGGCCTACTGGAAAACAGTTCCCTTCCGGTAGTATCAGCCATCGCCCTGGGATTGATGACTGCTATCAGTCCCTGTCCCCTTGCAACAAACATCACTGCCATAGGGTATATTGGCAAAGACATTAATAATAAGAACAGGGTCTTTGTTAATGGCTTGATCTATACCCTCGGCAGGGCATTGTCATACACCATCCTTGCAGTAATAATATTCATCGGAGCAAACCAGTTCAAAATTTCTGGATGGTTCCAGCTATACGGGGAGAAGATTATCGGCCCACTGCTGATCATTATCGGTTTGATCATGCTTGGCCTTCTCAAAATCCCTTTCCCCGGAATTAACCAAATTACCAAACGATACCAGTCAAAAGGAATGAACTCATACTGGGATGTTCTGCTGCTGGGGATTCTTTTTGCCCTTGCCTTCTGCCCCTATAGCGGGGTATTGTATTTTGGGATGCTGATCCCCATGACCATTAAGAGTGCATCGGGACTCTTCCTTCCTGTTGTTTTTGCCATTGCAACAGGTTTACCGGTCATCATTTTTGCCTGGTTGCTTGCGTATACTGCTTCAGGGGTCGGCAGGTTATACAAAGGATTGAAAGTTTTTGAAATCTGGTTCCGCAGGGTAATTGCAGTTGTGTTTATTGGCGTAGGGATTTATTATGTGATCACAACCCTGTTTTAATTAGTAAATAAGATATCTGAACCGTGGAGTGGAAAAGAGAAATTAAGATTTTAGGCTGGATAGCAGGCATTTTTTTGTTCGC
>SDBS01002459.1_pt1 | contig 18472 bp, 27 predicted proteins | sample 2277091 | NCBI WGS metagenome assembly SDBS01 (sample SAMN10404972, study PRJNA504765) | marine sediment metagenome | isolation source: marine sediment core GS10_PC15, 163 cmbsf | place: Arctic Ocean: Southern Knipovich Ridge | collected 2010 | reverse complement strand
GTCTTTATGCTCATTTACCCATGAAGTTAATTTTTCTGCATCCGCAGCGCTCAATCGAGCCTTACCGCTTTCATCTGCGCCTGTATTATCCCGGATTCTGTTTTTGTTTTCAAATACGTCTTTTCTAGGATCAAGTATGTCCTTTGTAATATCCAAGAATAAATCCTCATTCGTTTCCTCATTAGCACTCTTTGTATCATCTTCACGTGCTTTTTTGTCAGCCTTGATCCAAGCATCAAACCGTTTCTCCCAGGCAAGTTTACCGCTCGCTCCCTGTACTTCAATGGGTTGATTGTCTATTTCCTGTTTATAATTTTCAGTTTTTCCCTGCCTTAATAAATCCCATAAATATTCCTGTGCTTTATCAGACGCTATTTGTTTCTCTTTTTCTCGTCTGTTTTCCCATTCATCCCATTCTGTCTGTATCCTCTTCTCTACAATTTTTCTATCGTCAAACGATATCTTGGGAGCATCTTTTGAGTACAACCATGCTTTTGCCGGTTCGATTCCTTCTGTGGTCATTATCCGCATTGCTCCATTCTCAGCATCTACAAGAGCAATCCCGTAATATCCGTTTTTAAGCTCAATCTCATATTCATCTTTAAATATATTTCCTACAGCAAGAGCACTATCAAGCTCGGATTTAAGGGCATCTTTTGCCTCCTGCCCCCCGCCCATCGATATTATTCTGTTCCGCCTGTCAATCGATTTTACTTTCATGTGATTAGCGCCAAGCTGCTGCGCTCTGTGTTTTACCTGGTATTCCAGATTAAGAGCTTTTGAATCAAAATCATTCTTGAATATCTTCTGCGCTTCCCTGTCCGTTATCCCGGAGAAATTTCTTTTAAACGTTGCATCTTTGAAAGCAATGAACTTTTCTTCGTATTTTTCATATTCCGGGTCTTTCTCCATGTTCAGCATAAAATTATTAAAATCTTCCGTAACGCCCAGGCTAGCTTCTTGTAGCTGGTCTGCCATCCGTGCCTTTCTATATTTTTCTTCAAACATCAACCCTGCTTGAGTCAATGCCTGGCCGAATTGACTTACTGCCCGTGCCGCTGTAGTAACAGGCTGCTTTCTTGCCCCGGAAGGTCCCGCCAATGGGACGCGATGTTTATAGACTGGGATTTTCATTGTTGCCCCTTAGAATCCATATCCGTACGGACTACTAGGATATCCAAGATATTGATATGGTTTGTTTTGATGACCAAACGTCGGCATCTTTGTTTTAGGTCGATACATTTTGGCATAACTAGTAAGAAAAGTAGAACCTAATCCTAATATCATTGAAGTAAACGCCTGCTTTGATGACTCAGCGTAATGTTCTTTTTCTATTTCAAGCCGTTCTACCTCATGTTTACCCTTTTCTTTAATCTGCAAGACATCCTGTTCTATTCTTGCGGCTGTCTCCTGCTGTATTAACAAGGGTGTTCCCTCGGTCGTTTTAGCCGCCGAATGCCCTATTACAGCTTTCTGTGTTCCCTTGAAAGCCTCACCTTCGTCTCTAAAACGTTCTTCCGCTGTTTTGGTCTGCTTTTCGATATATTCAATATCCAATTCAGCCAATGCTATATTAGTTTCGGCTGCTTTCTCCTGTTGTTTTTTTCGGTCTATGTAACCCGCGGCTGAAACCGCACCCCCTATTATTGCGAATGCTACTGCTATTGCTGCTCCTGCACCTGCCATTATTTTACCCTCGCATACAAATAGTAATCTTCTTTATGCTGATCATATTTTTTAAGCAAACCCTCTTTTTCAAACGCCATCCGTGATAAAAATCTTTGTCCGGCTTCATAATCAGCCAAAACATGGGCCTGAACACGATGTAATTTATACTGTTCTATCATCCTACCCAGATAGAGTTTTACATAAGAATACAATTCCCTGATATAATGTTTCACACATATATCACACATGATCCATACTTCCCCCACACCATCACATAGAAATAAAACCCCGGCACAGCATATAAGTTTATCATCATCAAACAATGAATATCCAATCCCCTGTTCGTAAATAGCTACATGTTTTTGGATATATTCCAATTTATTCAACTCAAAATCTCTTAATTGCAAAATCGATAAATGATCTTTATCAAACGGAACCACTTTAAGTTGTTTACTCACTTGTTTGCATCTCCGCGATTAGCGCTAAAACAGTGAGCGGGAGCGGTTGATCCTGTACTATTAAAACGTTTCCTTCATCCTCATACCCGCCTTTCCATCCGGGCGTCTCCTTTTCTCCTGTAAACAATGGGGGCGGGCTGTCCATAGGATCAGAACCTTTCCTGAATATTAATGTCTCAAGATTGTCTTCATCAGGGCCCGCTTTACATCCAAGTGTTTCATAAAATCGTATTAATAGCTTAGCGATTCTCACCTTTTTACCTCGTGTTTCCAGTTCCATGGGCTGCAAATGTGATTCATAATTCAACCCGGCATGTACTTTATTGGCGTATCTCTCTAAAGTTATTGATCCGGAAGATACTGTTTCCTGTGGGTGCGCCGCCCCGTCTGCGAGTACGTCTACAGTCTTATCATCGAGATGGTCTAATCCCGTCATGGTCTTTATTACTCTCTGTGCGTGCCCTACTACGGTTAAACTCACATCCCCCGCTGTTGCGGTTGCCTCATTCGATATAGTGAAACTATCTGTATCTATTGCTGTTATCGTGGTATCTGAAGGTATCCCGCTGCCTGAAATAGACATGCCGGCAGCCAATGTCGCAATGTCCGCTGTGCTTACATCCGTAACCTGGTCACTAAGCCTTGTAGTATCGCCCGTTATGCCTGAATCAAATTCATTAAATCCGTCGTGTCTTTCCAATTCTATATCATCTACATGGAAATATTTATCAATCCCCACACCCTCAGATACATAAATATGAAATTTAACTCCTATTGCATTTGATCTTATTGTTTTTGTAAGTGTAAGTTTTTGCCACGTATTATATTGCGTTGGGATATCACTATATTCACTATATCCCCACCCAGTAACATAATCAGTCATTACTAGTTTTACTTCAGCTAATTCCAATCCGCTCGTTGATGAAATTTTAACCCAAACATTCCATGTATAAGTATCACCAGCCACTAGTCCGTGCATATCATCAATGTCTTCATTATCAGTCAAAGCTACCCAACTAGATGTTCCACTTGCTATTGTCTTTGTAATTTTATATGAATAAGTACCTGTATGTGCTTCAGCAATATCTCTATCAAAATCGGCATTGCTTCTATAGGGAACAGTCTCATCAAATATCATTGGCGGAGTTGCTGATTCGCAATCCCCTCTATCTATACAATATTTTCGGCTACCGTCAATCTGCGTAGTGCCGTCGGTATGATATAGTTCGAGGGTATCTGTGGCTTTGTTCTTCACCATGTAATAACCGTCATTGGTCGTGTTAAGTTCTACCATACCCCCTACTTTTCTGATCTTTATTATCTGGTCATTTTCAAAACCATGCGCAGCTGATGTTATCACCACGGGTTTCGCCTGTGTAGCTCCGGTAATATTCTTTGCAGTACCTCCGTCAAACGTAATTCCCGAATCTACAAAGAAACAATTTACCTGGTCGGTTCCCCAATCACGCGGTTTAAAATATTCAATATACCGTTTGCTGTCGCTGTTACTCCTCAAAACAGATATCCAGATTTCATCTTCATTATCTGTAGGGATGACGGCCACGCTCTCAACCGTTCCGTCAGTAATATGCCTGTGCCAGCCTACTATTCCGTATTGACGTTCATAAGTAAGCCCTATTAATTCGCCGCCGGCAGTAACACACCATAGAATAGTTTGGGGTTCCGTTTGCAAGGCCATCTCCACAACCCCGTCACCGGTGATATGATCTGCGAGGACGGTAATGTCGGTTGCATGATAACTGGCTATCTCATCAGAATAGATATATTCCCTTAATCGTTTCCCAGCCCTCTGGAAGAAGAGAACTGCATCATTAACTAATTCCGCCTGAATGTTTTTACTTCCGTGTCTTGTTCTTGCATAAGGCAGGGCATTAGTAGGAGTTAAATATCCATTTTCCCCGGGCACAATGTATTCTTCGTTATTAGACCCGATACACAGGCCATCTTTACCAGCAATCCATACGATCTTTGCTCCCTTTTTGGCACCGATGCTATACGAAAAAGCATCGTCGTCGTCGGTATCTATTACCATATTGAGAAAATCACCGATTTTGCAACCCCAATATCTCGTTGGATGGTTATTTGTGTAACCGACAATCATACGATTACCGTATAACGCAACACATGAAGGATAGTTATTGGCACTATCGAATATCTGGTCTTTCTTGATTACTTTCCCGCCGGATACATATGGTGTAAAACTTGTTCCATCCACACCCGTTAATTGAAATGTATCAGTCGTTACACCTGCTGCTTTGTATATTTTACAATTGGCTTCGGGCATTCCCTTAATACCATAAATCCTGACAGTATTGCCATTGGTGTACCCGTGTGCTGCCGCGGTAACAACTACAGGATTGGCTGCCGTCATAGCCGTAATGTCTTTTTCTGTATCTAGATCCCAACCCATAAAGGTCGGTGTGGTTACTGTCCAGGCTGTATCCCCTGTTCTTGACAACATCCGCGGTGCGTGACTCGGATGAAATAAATACATATCCTGGTCAATCATTACATATTGTATTTCAAAGAGTTGTGCTTCTAAATATGGCGGGCTGCCGGCAACTTCATAAGGAGCGCCAAGCTGCGCATGATCTTTAAAAACCCTGATATATTGATCACCGAATTCAAGCGTGTAAACATCATCAACAGAATATTCAAACGGGATCAAACGCACTTTCTTGGATGCAGTCTTGCTTGTGGCTACATAATACGTGCCTGGCCGTCTTGTTGCTCCACCCTGGGGCATCACCAGCAGATTCTCAAGCGTAAGGCAACTTTGATAATACTTGGGGATGTCCACCCTGCCTAAAAGTTTGGGTGATATTTCCCCGCCTACAAAATTTGTCAGGATTGTGTTCCGCATTATCTCCCCGCGTCAATCCAACTTGTATCTTCCTGCTCTGAAGATTCTTTTTCTATCTGGTTCATAAGCCGGGCCTCGGATATTACGCCCATGTACTCAATCCCCAGCTCAACCCGTACTTTTAAATCCAGCACGATTTTGTATGACAGCTTTAAGGCCAGGTTTAGTACAATCGCATCTGCAAGAAGAGAATCAAATAGACTGGTATTCTCAATCCTTTTAATGTATTTGACAATAACACTGGTCTCGTTTGTAAGCAGCTGCCTGCCCTCTATCGTATAATCAGCAATAGGATTATCCGGCATACCAATAACTCGCAAACAATAAGGATCTGCAGGCAATTGGTATTGATAGCTGTATTCATCACCAATTTCATAATCACTCTGCGCAAGAGACTGTCTTTCTATCGCGCAGCACCAGTTATGAGAACGCAGCACTTCATCCCTCGCCTTCGGATACAGCAAGTTACAGAGTATAGCGTTCTCAGAGCCACCGGATATATCAAGGATACGGCTTTGTCCCAACCTTGTTAGGGCAAGATTGGCCAATTCGGTCTTTGAAGTAGCCAATTATTTCTCCTTAGATGGTTCCGGATTGGCAACCTCTTCCTTTTCCTTAACCGGTTTTAACTGTGCAATCTCTTTCTTGAGCTCCACTATTCTCTTTTTTGTCGGTGCATCGGGAGCCATCGGCATTTTTCCCAACAGTGTTTTTCTCGAAGTCTTTGCCAGTGATTTTAATTCTTTCTTCAATTCTTCCAGTAAAACCTCTCTCTTCCCCGCCTGCACCTGTTTCGGTGAATCGATATTCAAAAAATGGTTTCCAGCTTCCTTGTCGCTTTTGAAATCCTCGTAATCACCCTTATGATACAATTTGTTGGTAACCCCATCCGGCATTTTACGCCAGCATGCTTTTGCTAAACATTGATATAACATCTTTCGCTCCTAAAATATTATTTTATACAAACCGTATACTATTCCGTACATAATTGCCCCCGCGTAAAAGAAAAGGGGAGAGATAAACCCTCCCCTTTAACTTGTTTACGGATCCTTAATCGGAGACGTTCCGATCCATGCATCTACGGTACCCGTGGCAATAGCGGAATGGCCGACTGTAAATACCATTCCTACATACCTTAGGATATCCTCAGACGGCAGGGGAATGCTCAACAGCACTTTCCCCGCTGTACACTCGGCCCTTAAAACAGCTATACCGGGAATAAGGGTTGTACCGATGGTATTGGCTGCGCCGGTCTCAAGTTTCGCTAGCAGGGTACAGCTTGCGCTGGTACCGGTGAAACCCGCATGAACCACCGCGTTCGCCCAGAGAGGTGTACCTACACCAATTTTCGGGGTTGTTCTCCCTATATCAACGATGTCGGTACAATTAGTATCACCGGTAGCGGTGATGGCCTGTTCCTCGCAAAACGTCCATAGTCTGTCTAACATACTCATAGTGCCACCTCCTATAACGCTGTCTCGGTTTCTGAGATTTGATCGGCCCTGAAAACCGGCACTTCACGGAAATGCGTGGTTTTCTTACCGTATGCTATGTCAATTGTCAAATAGAGATTGGTCTTACTAGCGACATCAATATCCATTTGAGTCATGGTTGCACGGCTGCAATAACCCACCGGCCTGCCTCTGCCAGGGAGCTTGTTGATCGCCGTGATCATATTCTTGTAATCGAATATGTTTGCCGTACCTGATGTTTCAATGCTCGCGATTCTCTGGACTGCGTCCGGGTCTGCTATTACAAGACCTGCCTCCCAGATAAAATGCGAAACATACGCTGGAAAACTATTCGTACCGTCTGAAATAAGCTGCCTTCCAAGATTGTCAGTACGAATTCCGACGGTCTTTGAACCGGTCGGGAAAATCAAGTACGCCGTATCCCATCCCCATTCTACCAGAAAGATTGAAGTACAATCCGATCCGCTTCCGCCCTCGTCAATTACCTGGTCGTCACCGGCCGCATCGTATTTTGTTGCTAACCCATTGAAAGTCTTTGGGTCAGTCGCCAGGTTGCCGTAGAAAAACTTCTCTTCAAAAGTCTTTCCCATACCGGCGATAAAGGATCTCTCTCTCTGCGCTCGTGTTTTATACGGGCTGGGGGATTTTCTCAGGATACGTTCGTCGATGGCAGCCAGGGATTCACATGTTGCCATCGGTTCCTCTTCCTGATCGACCTGTGAAGACTCATACGGGATACCTTCGTTGAAGGCTGTAAAAGTTCCACCAGGTTCGGTTGCTCTTGTGTCAAACACATGGCTGGTCAGCGAATTAGCTTCAATCATCATCGCGGTACGTATTACTGGCGTTCTTTTTGTCAGTATCTCTGCGATGGATAATACTTTCTTGTTGAAAGTCTCCTTCGCCAAGTCAGCGAGTGTATAACTTGCTGCGGCTTCTAATTCACCCATGTTTGTACTCCTGTATATATAATTAGCCTACACCGAGCTTCCAATACAGGTCGCTGCTGGGTGAATGTTTGAATCTTCCATTGATGTACGGTCATTTCCAATTCAGGTTATGTGTTATACATTTTCAGGTCAATATCGTACATTCCAAATTATAAGTTTTCTAAATTCATATCCGGAAACCTTGCTTTTAGGTCTTCATCCGGCTCTTCCTGCGGCGCTAACTCCTGCCTGAAAGGAACACCGTTTTTGACCATATCCGGGTATTGTTCTTTTGCTTTTTCCTCCTCTGTTTGTTCCTTGACGGGCGAGGGCTTACCGGCGATAAACTCACCTTCGCCCATCTTTTTACCTATATTTACAAATGCTTTAATAATTGTTGGGTTATTCCCCAACTTGCTTGAATCTATTAACTTCTCAAACTCTTCTCCGCCGAACTGTTGCATTGCGCGTTTCATAAATTCAAGGTTGGTGTCATAATCTTTGCCCCATTCTTTATGGAGAGCCTCGTCTGAATCCTTCAATGCTTTTTCCGTCGCTTCCTGGGCCTCTTCTCCAGCTTTCTTTTGCTCGTCAAACGCGTTGATCATGATATTGTTGTAAAACGAATACAGACCTTCAGCTTGCGGGTTTGTCAACCCCAGGGCATGCGAAACCTGCATAAACGATTTTTCAAGCTCTTCACTTTTCGGCAGCCCTTCTGGAAATTCCGTATCTTCGAATTTATAGTCCTCAAAATTTTCTGGTCTACCAAGTGCATTGTAGAATGTATTAATATCTTCCTTCGTTGCCTCTCCTGTCGGGAGATTGATCATAGTTTCTTTATCCTTTAGGATTTTCAGGTATTCCCCCTGAAGCGCTCCCATAGATTTCATACCCTTGAAAGCATCGTGTTTTTTATACTCATCCGGGCTTTGATCCAACCATGGATAAAACTCTGGTTCCCCACCACCACCAGGAGGATCTCCCTCTCCGGGAGGATCCCCCTCTTCAGCAAAACGCTGAAGGTCAAACTTAAAATACTCTCTGGTCAGGTCGCTCATAGCTCCCATCCCTCCTATGTTATTTATTTGCTTGTCAGTACTGTTTTCCCCTTTGCAATCCCTGCCAATGCTTCAGCTTCTTTCATTTTTTCTTCTTTGATTTACGTCCAGTTTTATATGATTGCCCGGTCACACTCTGGCAAATTCTTATTGCTGACGGTTTACTGTGACCTTTCTTCATTACCTTCTGGACACACTTATATACCTTTGTTCCCTTCGGCACCCCTCTTCTCCTTTTAGAGCTTTAAACAACCTCAAATCTCCCGGATACGTTATTTTGATATTCGTCGGGTCCCCTTCTACCAGATCTATGTTCGCTTTTGTATCATGGTAGGCGCTGTAAATGAACGAAAACCCGCTGTTTTTCCCGTCATACTTATACACGATTTCCTCAAGAACCTCCCACCTAAACGCTGTGGGGGTTTGGATACAGTACATTTTGTCTTTTTTTACCGGCTTAAATCCATCGTCTAATTCATAACCCATTGTATACATTGCGGGTAATACCGGGGACGCTGCGTCATATTCATCCAGTTTTTCAAGCAGGTCATCAATGATTCTCTTCGGGGTATTACAACAAACTCCGTCCACAATAAGCATTTTATCATGACTGCAATCAAAGGCGTTGAATCCGTTTATCATTGATTCAAACCTTGTTTTTCCACCAACGGTATACGTATATAATCCGTTTGTGCAATGATTAGGTACGACTACGACCATCTCGTCTACAACATCTTTGTAAATGTCGATAGTATAGTCCATGATCTGTTTACCGTTGACTTTCTCAAACTGTTTATAGCCGCCGAACCTTGAGCCGTTTCCGGCAGCTAGGATTATCGCACCTGTCATCTATCACCCCGCAGAACAAATTGTAATTCCATGTTGTGGTAGTGGATCGCCTGTTTTATCGCCCCAGGTTATTTCCCATTTATCCCAGAGATTTGGATAAACTGGATAAAGAAGAGGGTATGGAACAAATTCTTTTTCTTTACGTACCAATCCATTTAATATGTCCCTCAACTCCTCTGCCTCGTCCTTCTTTAACTCAATCTCAACATCTTTAATCTTGAGTTTTATTTTGACTTCCATTCTTAAACTCCTTATGTAAATTTCCCCATTCCTTTGATATCACTGATGTAGTCCACTATATCTTGGGCCAATTGTTTTGAAGCCGCATCAATCCTAACAGTAAGAGGCGGAACCCTTGATAAAACCTTCGCCTTCTCCTTAATTGCCAACAACTCACCCTCTAAAAACCGGATACGACCTTTTAGGTTTTCTTCTTTTGTTGTGAAGAGAACCTCATCCTTTGCATCATTCATTCATAAACCTCTCATCGATTATTTTTTTCAACCACTTACAGGCCCTGTCTGCAGCGTAACCGTCCTGATACCAGAAAACATCCTTGCAAAGCTGCTTCACTTCGTCCGTTCTGCTTTCCGCCTCTTCGATTTTCTCGATAATGTCCTCTTTTTCCCAATAATGATATATTGGTACGTGTTTCATTATATTGTATTTGTCATCATCCACAAATGTTGTAGTTGCTATCGGCGGACACAATACAATCGGTCTCCCTGTAATCGTGAAATCATACGCTACAGAACTTTCGTCACTGATTAGAAGGTCTGCTGCCCAGAGAATATCCGCTATGTCCCCCTCGAATACTTTCAATCTTTTATGCGTCCGGTTCAGATTGACTTTCACAATAGGATGACCCTTCAAAATAACGTGATACTTTTCCAATAACGGTTTAAAAATCGCATCATTATGCTCTATTGTATGTCTATTAAATGTCGGAGCAAATATCACTATTTTCCGATCATCTTTGATCTTGAATATTTCCAATGCTTTCTTTTTTGTATATTCTTGAAAATACCAATCGAATCTTAAGTTACCGACCTTAACTTCTTTTCCCTCAACATAATGTCCAAAGTGGTCTAGCACTGCCCTCCATTTAGGACCCGATGTCCAGTAAAAATCATATAAGTTTTTTCCCCTGCCATCGAACCACGTCATAATTTGTTTGTTTGATGTTCCATGCCCAACAAGTACTTTCACAATATTCTTATTCGGTTCGACCGGATTAATCTGATTCGCGAATAAACACACTCCCTTGACTTCCCCTTCATAGCCTGGTAAAAGAGGAGTGCCGCCTAACCTTCGGAAAATCCTTTCCATTTGCCATAGTTGATATGGAATGTTACCGACGTAATATAGGTAATCAGAATATTTTTTCATTTTACAACTGCTTCTTTGAGAATATCTTTTCTTTTCGGTTGTCTTAGATGATCCATGGCCCTTTTAATTATTTTTTTTACTGTATATTCTCTCAAATTATATTTTTGTGAGATTTCACTAATTGATAATTGTTCATTTCCTATTCCAAACTTTAATCTTATTATTTCTTTTTCCTTTTCACATAATGTTTCTAATACACTTGAAATAGTCGCTTTTAGTTCGCTTTTCTCCAATTCTATCTCTGGCCCTGGGTAATATTTCATTTTCTCGCCTTAAACAGTGCGTCGATAAAATCTTTTGAATCTAGCTTCTCCCATATTCCTATTCGTGAAAGTAACTTCCGTGCGTAATTTGACCTGAACAGTTCTTCATCACTGCTGATTATCTCATCGAAAAAGTACAGGTCTTTGAGTATGTGGACTAATACCCACCTTCCTTTATAACCACTGAATACTTCGGGATAGAATGTAAGTACATCTTTCGGTGTATCTACTGGTATTTTTCTTTTCATTACGCACTCTTCTCCATCTTGTCTAATACGCTACCCTCTTCAACTTTCTTCGATATTTTTGGTACAGCATCAGCCATTCTTTCAGCAGCCTCCATCTGTCTTTCAGCCTGTACAGCTTCCGCCCTAATCTTCCTGAGCTCGTCCCGTTCCTCTTCTGTACGCATACCCTCCTGCGGCCACCCTGCGCCGACACATATCCTTCTTTGTGTCTTATCAAAATCAATATTGTCTTTTGCTTCCGGGAAATGTTCCCAGAATGGTATTGATAATCCTAACCCCTGTTGTACCCCCTGAGCCTCAAGCCATTTCTTCTGTGCCTGTGACAACGGCCCCATATGATCAATCTCCATCTCTTCACCGTATATCATAGGCGGAGGTTCCGGCATCCTGCCGGCATCAGCTTCTATCGTGAAAACCCGGTCAACCGTTTGGTCTATAGCCTCACTATCAATATTCCCGATCACGGCCCCCATCACTGTAGCCTTCTCCCCGGCAAGCTCCATGATCTCCGTTGCCGTGCGTTGCCTGTCCGCCTGGGCCATCAGGAGAAAGAATTTTACCATAAAATGGTCTTTGATACATTCTTCGATCTTATCCTCTAATGTGAAATATTCCGGGAACCTGGACGGTACATGAATAGGCTTGATTTCTCCTTTTCCCTCCACAACTTTGTTCAGAGCACGAGGGGATATTCTGACTCTTTCTATGTAATCAGGTATTTGCAAGGCAGGCTCGACAGCCAGATGTATCGCCTTTGTAACATCCTTCCTCATCTGGTTTAACCCGATAACCTCTACCAGGGCATCATGTCCGGGCCCCATCCCCCAGGGGCCTACATTCCCCCTTCTCCATCTCCACACAAAACCAGGAAACTTGTTGTATCCCGATTCAAGTAACAGTTTCTTTTTCCCGTCAAGCTGTATATATCCAGACCAGAACTCTTTGTTCTTTGAGTCAACCCGACCATATACCTTGTCTTCATTCGGATATATCGCATGCAGAAACTTGTACTTTTCGTCCTGGCTGTCTTTTTCCGCGTTCCTCACAAGATCATCAGACAATTTTTCTTTCGGGAACTTCTTAACCGCCTCACGTGCGGAAAGCTCAAATTTCCTATGCCATGTATCTACCTTTCTGTACCGGTTTTCTGCAATATAGTTTTCTGTCAGTTCCCTTGTATCAAAGACGATAGTCCCCTGACCAACGTCCTCCTCAATGAACATGATACCTGTACCCAATTTCCCACCGACTTCAAAACATTCATGTATGGCACCGTAAAACCCGGACCGTAGGGCATGATACATTTGTTCTTCACATTCCTGCAGCCATGTTTTGACCTCCGGATATTCCTCAAGTTCCCGGTTTCGCATACACAATCTCAGCCATTTCAAGTTGGGAGATACCATATTCCCGAAAAGCCCGTCCGCGAGCAATCGACCGACATTAATAGGCATCCCATTAAAAACCTTTGTAGCACGTCTATCAGCTTTGTTTTCCTGAGGGAACATGAATTCCAGATGCGGCAAAAGATACTCTGCCAGCACCTTCCATTCGTTTTCTACAGGTGTTCGTTCCTTCTCAAAAAACGTTTGCCGGGTTTTCATATGATCTATGAGTTTTTCTTCGTCCATAACAATCTAAATACCCCATTCTGAAATTCTGCCATTCAACTGTACCACGTTGATATGGATTATTTCTTGAGAGTCCGTATATTGAAAATCTGCATTTATGACAGGCATAATAACCATCTTGGTATATTTCAGGTAGTATTATCATCAACTTCTACGTCAAAACATATTTCTCTTTTTCCATCCTCAAGATTCACCCCTTGTGCGTACCACGTCGCATCGATACTCTCCATGGCTTGATATATTTTTTGGTCAAGTTTCGTATTAATAGAATGATGGCCATTAGGAGCGTCATATATTACCTTGATTTTCTTTTTCATACCTCACCTCTAGCAATTCAGTATATCCCAATCTTCTGCGTCCATGTTACCGAAAGCGCCTGGTATTAATTCCTTTCGTGGTTTGCTCTCAAACAGTCTAACCGTGAGATACTGTAAACCATCATGAACGTGTGAATATTTGTTTTTCAGAATGTTATCAATATATTCACCCATGATAGACTTGTTTTCCGGATAGCAGTATCCTCCCAGGAACCCGTTGATAAGCCTGATACAACCAGGATCAATCAATAAGCCATCTATTCTTGCCATTTGTTGATCCACTGAACTAATGCGGGCCGTAAGGTTTTGTTCACTTGGTTGCACATCTATCTGGCATTCATTTCTCATCAACTCTGCATTTGAAGTAAATCCGCCTTCGCGCTTTGAATACTTCGTCTCACCTGCCGGATCCCCCCAATCCTTACACTCTGCACCAGGATAGAGTAAATTACATTGATGAGTAACATATTTCCCGAAATCCACAATCCCCATCTTGTCACTAAAGAATTCTTTTAATACTTGCGCCTGTCCCGCGGATGGTAATTGTACGACAACACACGCAGGACAATTACCCGAATTGTCCCAACCCCGATATAATTGGCTACCATTCCAAATTAAACCTTCTTTCGCAACATGATGTTCTCGTCTGAAGTTTGCATATACAAGTTTTCCATGAACAATAACTCCCGGTTTCCCTTCAATATACATGTCAGCCCAATCAGGATTATTCAAGTAGTACAGTCTGAGATCTTGGTAATATGTAGGATTCAGGTTTTTCTCATTTTCTTTAGGTGGCTGCCAAAATCCTCTGTGATTCTTTAATGATTTATCGGTAGATATCGGCCCGGGTGGGGGTACGTTCCATTTGAATTGTGAATATGTAGGGTGTTCAACATCAGGTGGATTTGTTGTTTCTATGCCAAACTTAACAGGACACTTCTTCGGCAATCTTCCGATCCTGTTCTTCAACATACGCTTAACTTCCTCATCAACCTCAATGCTTTCATCAATCCAATATCCGGTAATCTCAAGAGACTTAAATTTCTTTTTATCCTTCGGCCTATCACATGATCTAAATAGTGCCTCAATTTCTATTCCATCCGGATATCTTAATGTAAAATTCTTTTGTTGTGTTTTATAATCACCGAAAGGGAACCACTCACGGACCGTCTTTTGTGTGGTGTCGATGAGCTCAGTGTACGTGTTCCTAACGATAACCCATCTTGTTTTCTTGATTCCGTACTTCTTAAATAGAAAGTGAGGTATGTAATAAAATACATCCCAAGCTGCCGCCGATGTCTTTCCTGATCCCACCGGCCCTACAATACATCTTATTTGGGCCGCACTCTCATGAAACTGTTTAAGCGTTGGTAATGCTGTATATTCAACAACCTCTTCCATTATTCGCTTGTCCCCGCATCTGCTGGTTTTTTAATAACCCCAGGTTTTAAGATTGTCACTTCTCCACCTAAATTAATATCTTGCTTATCTCTCCACTCTTTTGGTTTTCTATTACAAAGCCACATCTTGATTGCTCCGATATCAGGTGCAAGGTGTTTGATGACTACCTTGGTTTTTACAAGCTTCTTTACATCCAACAAGCTCGGCTCTTTCGTGGTTTCTTTGTATTTATACCCAAGAGCTCGTTTATATAATTTTTGTTCAACCTTATTGTCCGCAACCTTTTTACCCCGCTTAATCGCCTCCGAAAACTCCGGAAACTCTTTGAGCCATTCATAAAATGCAGATGTTCCAATCCCTATTTTCCCTGCTACCTCTTTATCCGTATAACCCTTTCCCGCACACTCCTCAATGACAGGCAACATCTTTTCCGGATTATATTTCTTCGGTCTCCCCATATCACAAAATCCAGCCCCCTCCCGATCGCCCACGAAAAAAGGCGAGAAACCGACCACACGACTTGTTGTCAAATCATGTGATCGATCTCTCGCCTCGGGAGTCCGTTGACGACAGATTATCTATCTATATATTATTATATACCTTCTTTATTTATTCGTCAACATCTTTTACTTTCTTTATTTCCTCTCTTAACCTGGGGCAGATATCATAACCAATAATCTTTCCCCCTTTGTAATGTATTATTATATCTCCATAATTCATTTCCTTATCTGCATGTTTTAGCCATTTTATTAGAGCTGCGTTTTCTTCGACCCAATTAATCAAATCAGATTCGAGCATCACTTCACCTTTTGTGCTTGTTCAACTGTTAGCGTTACTTCTAATATTTTTATTTCATTTACTATGCCATATTTCCAGCTCTCTACGAGCTAGATCCCATTGATTCAGTGTGTCGTTCATCTCCTTTAATTCTTTCAATATTGCAAACAACACTACACCATTTGTATCTAATGTTATATATCCTCCATCCTTACATGGTATAGTTTTCTCCATCTCTTCAAAATCCATATTACTCCTCCCTTAGTGCTTGTTTCCATTCGCTCTTGCTTATTTCTTAAATAATAGAAACAAAATTAATATTATTATTTTATCAATCACCCAGAGCAAGACTAAATATAAATTATTATTTTTCCATCCATTTTTATACATTCACTCTCCCTCCTTTAGTGCCTGTTGTGCTATTTCTCCTGCTGTTGAAGGTAAATACTCATCATCCGATATATACTTTTCTTGCTCTACTATCTTTTCCAACGCTTTCCTCAACCGCGCTATTTCTTTATCTTTTTCTTCTCTGATTTCTTTTTCTATCATTTCTTTCTCTTCCTTTGATTCTTCAATATATTCTTGCAACCTTGCCCCACTCTCTGTTATGTTCATATCACTCCTCCTTTAGTGCTTGTTGCATAGCTTTCCATAATCCCACTTCATTCCATTCACTATTATTTAATATCCAATCCTTTAACCAATCTCTTTCCTTCTTTAACTGTTCTATTTCCCTGTCCGCATCACTTTCATATTGGTGTTCTCTAAAATACGCCAACGCAATATGTCCCACCGTGTTATTCGCTATTAACATTGTAGAATCATATATTTTCTGTAACACTGACAATTGAACGTCTTTGATATAATCAGGAATCTGTTTATTATTTTTAATCGATTTTTTTAAATTATTTGCTCTGTCCATTCACTCCCCTCCTTTAGTGCTAGTTGCATTCTATTTTCAATCCATTGTCTATCTCCTTTTTCATATACCATATTATCCAATAGCCATTCCTTTTCCTTCTCCAACTGCTTCATTTGCTTACACTGCGCCTTGGCAAATGCTCCTCGTCCCTCGTTTGCTGACAGTAAATCGTTGTTTTCTTTCTTCAACCGTTCTATCATTTCTTCTAATTCATCTATTTCATCAGCCTTATTATTGAGTTCATTCAAATAATTAAGTCTTGTTTTTTCTGATCCAGTATACTCCTTCTTCAACCGTTCAATTTCTTTATTTGCATATTCCAACTTGTCAGCCATTTCTAAATACGTTTCTATTCGTGTTTCTAAGGTTGGCATATCACCCCCCCTCTATTATTTGTTCCCATTTGATTGGCTTTAGGTTTCCTGGACAATATAATGGGTGCGCAGGATACCCACTTTTAGTTAATCGCAAAACATGTTTATTCGGAATCAAAGAAATTACAGCCTTATCTCTCTGTAAAAATCCCCCTCTTGTACCCCATGCAGCAATTACGATGCTCGCCGAAACAGCCCTATGCTTTAAATAGTAGTCATTATGCAATCCGATTGGACTATCCGCTCTTTGCATGTCCTTCGGACTTGTTGCTCGGTAAGCAAAAAGATTAGTCATACATAAAGCCCCATAACCCCATGATTTAGCAAAACCTATACATCGCCGTACTGTCGGATCGTCCTCTGTCTCATTGGCTGTGCTCGGATTAAGTCCTATGAACATAGCATATCCTGATTTTGAATCCCAAGTACGCCAGAGGGTATATCGATATTTCCGATTATCTGAAAATAACGCTGATTTTTCCATTCACTCCTCCTTATTTATAGACCGCCACCAGGCACAATACGAGGAATAAATATTGTGCCTCGGCTTTGAGAACCTTCTCTTCTTTCCAATCGCACCTCAGAAAAAATTGTCCTGTTTTCCCCTATGTTATAGCCGGATGGACGGCTCCTTTACTTTTATCATTCTATCACCGTCTGCGTCGGAAAATAATAAGTAGCTTTAATAAGCTCAGCCATTGACTCATAACTATCAGGCCATACCAAAATAGCCATGATAAAAGTCCCCAAAAAAAACACGACTATACAAATAGTGAATCTTTCTTTACGTCCTTTCTCCCAAAAACACCCTAGACCGAATAAGCTGGCAATCGCATACAAAACCCAGGGCGTCCAAAAAGCCCACTTGAACATGAATACTTTGAGAAAATCCATATCAGCCCCTTTTAGGCATGTCCTGATTGCCTAGTCTGAGCAACTCACTGCGGATCCTGAGCAGCCGGATAATTAACATCCACATTAATCCCATAATAAGTAATGCCAGCACCCATCCCGGCAGCTTCGTTACCTGGATTATCAAGAACGCGAATAATGTTATGATGAGCGTCATGGTGAAGTTATACTGCTTTTCTTTCAGTCTTCTTTCCGGTTTCATGTTCCCTCCGTTTTATTTTCTTAAGACAATTCTGGCATATCCTTATTTTCTTTCCCTCGAATATGATCTCATAATATGTATCCTCTTCCCTGGGACATAGAGCGCATTGAAACCAACCTTCATACCATTTTGCTTTCATATCACAGCTCTACACATCAATATGTATCGATATATTTCTTCAGGTATTGGTATATCCCTATATTTTGAAGGTTTTTGTATGTACAGCATTTTAACATTCTTCGATGTATAATACAGACCGACTTCTACGGGTAATTCCTCTGTTGTTATTATCTGTGGCGGACAAACAAAATAGAAGGCATTGCAATAATCAAGGTATCCCTCCCACTTTGTATCATTGAGAAAATCGCTTCTACTCGTTTTTATTTCATATCCTATTACACATGGATTTATCCATGACCTTTTCATAACCCAAGCGTCCATTATTAATAAACCGCATGTCCCCCATGTAGAACCATTCTTACAATGAGATACAAATACATCTTTATTGTGTTTTTTCTCCAAGAGCTTGAGAATGTCATATTCATTTAATTTAATCATACCAAATCCATTTTATACTGTGCCGTTTCTTTCTTGATTCGTTCTACTGTTATGTCACAATATTCTTTATTTATTTCTATGCCGACCCAATGACGATTTAGCTTTTCACACGCGACTATAGTGGTACCGGCGCCAGCAAAAGGTTCATATATTA
>SDBS01002458.1_pt1 | contig 18475 bp, 17 predicted proteins | sample 2277091 | NCBI WGS metagenome assembly SDBS01 (sample SAMN10404972, study PRJNA504765) | marine sediment metagenome | isolation source: marine sediment core GS10_PC15, 163 cmbsf | place: Arctic Ocean: Southern Knipovich Ridge | collected 2010 | reverse complement strand
GCGGCGAAGATGATCGGCGAGAGTGCCTCAACGCGATTGATCTGCCCGCTGACGGCCGGCAACACCACGGCCATGCGGGCGGAGATGGAGGCCGCGGCCGCCCTTGGGGCCGACGCCGTGGAGTGCCGTCTGGACTTCCTCGACAGCCCCCCATCGCGGCAGGATCTCGAAGACCTTCTGAGCTCTCCGCCGGTGGAGGTAATCGTCACCTGCCGGCCGCTGCGCCAGGGCGGGCGGTTTGAGGGCGAGGAATCGCTGCGGCTGGAGCTGCTGCGGAATGCGGCGCGGTTTGACGTGGCCTTCGTTGACGTGGAAATCGACGTGCCTCGCGCCGAATGGCCGGAGGCGCCGATTATTCTCAGCCACCACGACTTTGAGGGAATCCCCAACAACCTCGATGAGATTCTCGCCGAGATGGAAGCCTCCGCGGCGGCCGTAAACAAGAAAATCGGTTTCGCCGCGGCCGGACCGGAAGATGCGATCCGAGCCATGGACATCCTGCGGACATCCCGCAAGCCCACGCTCGCCCTTGCTATGGGCGAGGCGGGCGTGCTGAGCCGCATCCTGGCAAAGAAGTTCGGCGCGATGGGCACGTTCGCCGCGATGCGCCCGGAGGCGGCCTCGGCGCCGGGACAGCCGACCATCGAGGAGTTCAAGCAACTCTACCGCTGGGACGCGCTTGGTCCGGATACGAAGGTTTACGGCGTCGTGGGCTGCCCGGTTGGCCACTCGATGAGCCCGGCGATCCACAACGCCGCCTTCGCAGCCGCCGGTGTCGATGCGGTCTACCTGCCGCTGCGCATCGAGCCGGGCCGCGACTGCTTCGAGCGGTTCATGGACGCGGCCTTGTCGCGACCGTGGCTCGACCTGCGGGGGCTGAGCGTGACCATTCCGCACAAGGAAAACGCCCTGGCCTATGTCGGGGCGGACAATTGCGACGAGCTGGCCGTCAAGATTGGCGCGGTCAACACGGTGACGATTTCGCCCGATGGGAAACTTCGCGGAGACAATACCGACTACGCCGCGGCCATCGACGCGCTGTGCAGCGCGATGGACATCACCCGCCAGGACCTTGCCGGCAGGACCACTGCCGTCCTGGGCGCCGGCGGTGCGGCCAGGGCCATCGTGGCCGCTCTGACGCACTACGGGGCGGACGTGACCATATACAATCGCACCGTCTCCCGCGGGCAGAAGCTGGCCGAGGAGTTTTCCTGCCGGGCCGCTGGGCGAGAGGCGCTGAAAGACCTCCAGGCCGAGACCGTCATCAACTGCACGCCCATCGGCATGCACCCGGAAGTTGACGCAACGCCGCTGGAGACGATTCCACCGTCGGTGAAGGTCGTCTTCGATACGATCTACAATCCGATCGAGAGTCGCCTGCTTCGCTCGGCAACCGCTGCCGGCTGCCTGAGAGTTGCGGGCCTGGATATGTTCGTCAACCAGGCAGTGGCACAGTTCGAAATCTGGACTCGCCAAGCCGCGCCGCGGGCGGTAATGCGACAGGTAGTGATCAATCGACTCACCCAAAAGGAGTAGAGATTCATGCCCGGACGTGCCAAGCCAATTCGCGTCGCTACGTGTCAGTTTTCCGAGACGCACCAGCCGCGGCGAAACGCCGCCATCATCCGCCGGTACATTGCCGCGGCCGCCAGACGCCGCGCCGACGTGATTCACTTTCACGAATGCGCCTTGAGCGGCTATGCCGGCAAGGTCGCCCAGGCGGATTACGACTGGAAGGCGCTGCAAGAGGCTGCCGAGTCGATCCAGGCCGACGCCAGGCGACGAAGAATCTGGGTAATCCTGGGCAGCTCGCATCCGCTGACCGGCCCGCACAGGCCGCACAACAGCCTCTACCTGATCTCGCCGGCCGGTAAGATCGTGGACCGCTACGACAAGCAATTCTGCACGAAGGGCGACCTGGAAACTTACACTCCGGGCGATCATTTCGTTATCTTCACGCTCAACGGCCTGAAGTGCTCCCTGCTGATCTGTTATGACGTGCGATTTCCAGAGCTCTACCGCCAGCTCTACAAACTGGGCGTTCGTGTGCTGTTCCAGAGCTTCCACAATGCGCGGGCGAAGGGGCCCGGCATCCACCAGCACATCATGCGCCAGACGTTGCAAGGCCACTGCGGCGTCAACAACATGTGGTGCTCGGCGAACAACTCTTCGGCGTACTATTCGTCCTGGCCGAGCGTGTTCATCACGCCGGACGGCAAGATCGCCGCTCAACTGCCTCGCAACAAGGCCGGCCTTATGATCAACACGATCAATCCCAACAAGGAGTACTACGACGCCAGCGCGGACTACCGCGACCGGGCCATTCGTGGCATACTCCACAGCGGGAGATGCATAAAAGACCCAAGAAGCATAAACAAACGGTGCCTGTAAACCACTCAGCTTACTTGCAGAATCTCTCTGTCGAGCGAGAGGAGATAGTACGATGAAGAAGATCAAGAAAATCGTTCTGGCCTATTCCGGCGGGCTGGATACGTCGGTGATTTTACCGTGGCTGAAGGACAAGTACGGCTGCGATGTGATCGCCTTCGCCGCGGACCTTGGCCAGGGCAAGGAGGAGCTGAGCGGCATCAAGAGAAAGGCGCTGGCCAGCGGGGCAAGCAAATGCGTCGTGGCCGACCTGCGCAGGGAATTCGCCGAGCGGTATTGCTTCAAGATCCTTCAGGCGGGGGCCATTTACCAGCACCTGTATCTGCTGGGCACGTCGGTGGCGCGGCCGCTGATCGCCAAGGCCCAGGTTCAGTGTGCGAAGAAGCAAAAAGCCGACGCCCTCGCCCACGGCTGCACCGGAAAGGGCAACGACCAGGTCCGCTTCGAACTGACTTATATGGCCTTGGCCCCAAGGCTGGCGATTATCTCACCGTGGAAGGACCCCAGCTTCGAGCTGACCAGCCGCGCCGCAGCCATCAAGTACGCCAAGGCCAAGGGCATCCCGATCCGGCAGTCGAGAACGACAATCTACTCACGCGACCGCAACCTCTGGCACATGAGCCATGAGGGCGCCGACCTGGAAGATCCGAAAAACGAGCCGAAGGACCACATCTGGGTCATGACCGCTGCCGTTTCGCAGGCACCGGCCAGACCCACGTACGTCACCGTGGATTTCAAGGCCGGTGTGCCCGTCGCGGTTAACGGCCGAAAGATGCCCGGACACGAGCTGGTCATGAGACTCAACCGATTGGCCGGCAAGCACGCCGTCGGGCAGGTGAACCTGGTCGAAGACCGCCTGGTGGGTATCAAGAGCCGCGGGGCCTACGAGACGCCCGGCGGAACGGTGCTCTACGAGGCCCACCGCGCTTTAGAGTCGATCACGCTCGATCGCGAGACGGTCCTCTACAAGCAACAGGTGGGACTGAAGTACGCCCAGTTAGTCTACGACGGTCTGTGGTTCAGCCCGCTGCGCGAGGCCCTGGACGCCTTCGTGGAATCGACGCAGAAGAACGTCACCGGCACGGTCCGCGTCAAGCTCTTCAAGGGCCGGGCGACCGTCGCCAGCGTAAACTCGCCAAAGAGCATCTACTCGACTAAACTGGCCAGCTTCACCATGGGCAAAGAGTACGACCCGACCGACGCGAAGGGCTTCATCAAGCTCTTCGGCCTGCAAATGCGCGGGCGTGGTAAAACGCAGAACTGACAACTGTCGACCGCCGATGGACGGCCCTCTACAATCCACGGGCTGCAATTGAGCGAGCCGGAAAGCATGAAGACGAACGGCAGAATCATCCTGCTTCTTTGCGCGTTGATTTCTTCGGTCGCTTTCTGCCAGGTCAGTCCGCTGGAGACATACGATCTGGCCAAGGCGCCACGATTCACCCCGGGCGATGTCGTAAGGCGCATATGTACCCAGACGTACCGCAGCTCGACAATCGACAAAGAGGGCGAGACGCTGCGGCAGATCTTGACGGTTATCGACAGCACGGAGACGCAAGAAGTCATGGCCGTCGACGAGGCCGGTTGCGTTACGACGTTTCGCGACCGGCTCGTTTCAGCAAGGACCGAAACAACTTCCAAGGGTCTTGCCCAGCCGGTTGAGAAAACCACTGTCGAGCTTTTCGACGTCTTCTGCCTAGCCAATCGCTTCGGGCGAAGGTTCCAGGCCGAGACCGCCACCATCGCCAGCAAAACCGTAAAGTCGCTGACGGCCTCCCGCCTGGCGCTGCTGAAGCGATTCTTCAACGATCGGATGGACTTCCACGCCTTCCAGCAGGCCAACACGCTGCTCATGCCGCGCCAGGCGGTCCACGTGGGGCAGAAGTGGGCGCCGGAGACATCGCGGATGCTCCAATGGCTTGCCGACAACTCCGCGACGCAGGGAGTAAAGATTGGCCAGCCGACAGGGAGCTTCGTGCTGGAGTCGGTCAAAGACGGCCTGGCCGTGGTCCGCGGGTCGATCGCATTCGGCTGCCAACTAGGCCGCAGGCCCGCCCGGGCAAAGATCAACATTTCCTGCCGCATCGATACCGACAGCGGACGATGGCTCAGCAAGTCCCTCAGCAGCAGCCTGACTGCCGAGGCCAATGACGTGGTCTTTCAGGTTCGGGCGATAGCCGCCAGCACGATGATCTTGCAGGCCTCGCTGCCGCCTGGCTCGATGAGCAGATCGGCCCACCTTTACGAGCTCGGCTGGCCCAAACCTTCAGAGGACACCAACCGCTACCGCAGCGAAGCTCACGGCCTTAGCCTGGACGTCCCGGATGAATACCGGCCAAAGAAGGTCGACGACAGCGGGCCGATCGTCGCGGCCTTCGCAGCCGACAACGACCGCAGCATTACGATAACGCTCAAGGACGCCGGCCGCCCCATGGACATAGACGATCTGGCGCCGAGGGTGCTTGGCAACCTCAAGCGCTCCACACCCGGCTACATCACGCTCGAAAGCTGCCCCCTGACGCTGCCGTCCAACGTCCCGGCCATGATGATCGTCGGCGAAGCCTACGACGGCTCGCTTGCGATTGTTGGGCTGTTCGCCATCGACGGCAGGCGTCTGGTGAGCGTCCTGGCCTCCGCCCCCGGCGGTCAGGAGAAGTACGTAGCCGAAATGAAGCGGATCCTCCAGACGCTGCGTCTCTTCGAGCCGGACCTAAGCGCCGCCGACTGAATCGGCGCTCAGCTCGTGCCGCCCACCTCAGAGGCAGGCCGCTTCGCCCAGGCGGCCAAGCGAACTTGCAAAGCCTCTTTGGACGTGGTAGCCTCGCGGAGTGTTAGAGCAGCGGCAAGTCTATGGAAACGGAAATCTGCCGCAATGGAAGCGATCTGGATTCTTTTCATGCTGGCAATCGGGGCGTGCGTGGGAAGCTTCCTCAACGTGGTCATCTACCGCCTGCCGCGCGGCCAGAGCATCGTCTTTCCACCAAGCCACTGCCCCAACTGCGGGCGGGCAATCAAGTGGTACGATAACATTCCCCTTGTGAGCTGGTGGGTCCTTCGCGGGCGATGCCGCTTCTGCAAGGGGCGGATCTCTCCGCGGTATCTCCTGGTGGAGGCGGCCACCGCAGGGCTTGCCTGCGGATTGTACGCCTGCTACTACCTCCTGGATTTGCGTGACGATGCCGGTCCGTTCAGTCAGTCCTGGCCGACGTTTCTTGCCCACGCGGTATTGCTGTGCGGCCTGCTGGCCTGCTCGCTGGTCGATATCGAAAGCTGGACCGTCCCGCTGGAGGTTTGCTGGGTCGTTTCGCTGGTAGGGGTGGCTTCGGCGGCCGCTGCGCCGCATCCGTGGATGCCCCGCGTGCCGGCGGGGGCCGGGGCGATGACCCTGGGGGCAATCGCCGGACTGGCCGTGGCACTTGTCCTGGCGCACTATGGCCTGATCCAGCGAAGCTTTATCGACGCCGACGAAAAACCTCCACCGAGCGTGCAAAAGACCGACAAGCGAAAGAAAGGCAAAAAAGGCAAGTCCGTCAGGATAAGCCCGGTGGCGATCGCTGTGACCAGCCAGGACGGCGTCAACCCGCGGAAGGAGATCCTTCGCGAGGTGTTGTTCCTCGTTCCGGCCTTGGCGTTGGCCGCCACAGCGTACGTGCTGGTGGCGAAGGTGCCTGCGATCTCAAATGCCTGGGCCGCGCTCTCTGAACGCGGCAGATTCGCCCGGCATTTCAACTCCTTCCTGGCGGCGTTGTTCGGGTACCTCATCGGCGGGCTATGGATTTGGGGCACGCGGATTCTCGGGACGCTGGGATTCGGCAAGGAGGCGATGGGGCTGGGCGACGTGCACCTTTTGGCGGCCGTCGGCGCGGTGACCGGGTGGATCGTACCGTCTATTGCGTTTTTCGTCGCACCCCTATTCGGCCTGCTCTGGGCGCTGTACCTTTGGCTGGCACGGAACCAGCGCGAGCTGCCGTATGGCCCGTGGCTGGCTGTGGCTGCACTGGTCGTGATGCTGTTCTACGACGCCTTCGCGAATTTCTTCCGCCCGTACGCCGAACTGTTCGCCTCTACCTGAGATGAAAGGGCAAATGCGATGAGCTTTCGCACGTTCAAGGGATACGTACTGGTCGTTTTCAGCGGCGCTCTGTTGCTGATCGCCGCGCTGCTGGTGATCTTGCAGTGGGGCAAGCGAGCGCAATTCTCGCTGTTCGGCTATCCCTATGACATCATCCTGGTGGAGCATCGCCTCCAGGGCGGTATCAACACCGCCCTGATGATGATCTTCTCGGCGATCGGAGGCGTGGTGATTGTCCTGCTTTGCAGTGTGTTCCTCTCCGGCCTGCGGGTCCTGAGGTCCTCTCAGCGCCTTGCGGAGATGGAAAAACAGCAGCAACAGAACGCTTGAGAGACCTTGGCATGGGCAAAAAGAGCCAAACGATGACGGCGACAAGAGAGGAGTTTCGCTGACATGCCCCCAGTGAATCTGCAAGGGACCACAATCTCATCCGACATACATTGGACATTTCGGCTCGCACCTGTATAATCACCAACCCGACAGAACACTCAGGGGCCCAGGAATGAAGGAGACATTCATGAAACGTCTGGGACTAAGCGGCCTGGCTATGCTTTTGGCGGCAATCTCACTTACGAGCAGTGGCTGCTGCAAGAAGGAAAAGCAGCAGATCACAGTGCTCCAGGCGCAGTACAACGAACTGTCGAATCAGAACGTGAGCCTCAAAACCGAGCTGGCGCAGGCCAAGACCCGTGAAGCCGAACTGCTCTCACAAGTCGCCGACAAGGACGTGGAACTGTCCAGCAGGGATGAGGAGATTTTCCACCTCCAGGCCGGACTCAAGAAAACACCCGTCATTGTGAAGACCATTGCCTCGCCGGAAGGCTGGGACATCGGCAGGTTTGCCGACAAGCTCGTGATAGGCAGCGACATCCTCTTTGCCCCCGGACGGGCTACCTTGACCGCCAAGGGCAGAGCCAGACTGGACAAAATCGTCGGGGACCTCAAGGGCAACTATCCCGGCAGGCTTGTTCGCGTCTACGGCTACACCGACAGCGATCCGATCCGGCGGACGAAGAACCTTTGGAAGGACAATCTGGATCTTTCCGCGAACCGCGCGATGGCCGTGACGCGATACCTAGCCAGGAAGGGAATCGATCGAGAGAAGATCGAGACGATCGCGATGGGCGCGGCCCACTTCATAGCCAACAACACCACACGAGCAAGCAAGGCCAGGAACCGCCGCGTCGAGATCGTCGTAATCAAGCGGTGAGTTCCGCAAGCTCTGCTGATTGGAGTTCAGATCGCGCCGCAGAAACCCCGGGCGGCAATCCAGCGGCCAAACCCACACCGACAGGTCTATCCCGCCCTGCCGGACAGGTAGGGCGCAGATTGTTCGGCGGCGAATAGAACCGCCCGGCAGGACAGCGATGATAGCCATCATCGATTACGAAATGGGCAACCTTCGGAGCGTGCAGAAGGCCATCGAGCGCGTTGGCGGCGATGGGCAGCTGATTCGCACGCCCGCCGAACTGGCCCGCGCGGAGAAGATCGTTCTGCCCGGCGTGGCCGCCTTCGGCGAAGCCATGGCCCGGCTCGGACGGCAAGGGCTTACCGAGCCGTTGGCCGAGGCGATCAAAGCCGGAGTGCCATACCTCGGTTTTTGCCTCGGTTTGCAACTGCTCTTTGAAGTCTCCCCTGAGCAAGGCGAGCATCGCGGCCTTGGGCTGATGGGCGGCAAGGTGGTACGTTTTCAGTTCGACAGCAGCTCACCGTTTCAGCACCTGAGCGTGCCTCACATGGGTTGGAATTCGATTCAATGGACTAGGCCCTGCCCAATGCTCAAAGGCCTAGAAAGCGGCGCATACGTCTACTTCGCGCACAGCTACCATGTGGTGCCCGCTGAGGAGGAGCTGACGCAGACGACGACCGAGTACGGATACGAATTTACCTCGTCAGTCTGGCGCGACAATATCTTCGCCACGCAGTTTCACCCGGAAAAAAGCCAGGCCGTCGGGCTGAAACTGCTGGAAAACTTTGTCAAGCTCTAAGTAGCCGACCACGGCCGGCCGTGAAACGTCTATGGATATTCTGCCGGCAATTGATCTTCGAGAGGGCAAGGTCGTTCGCCTGTCCCGGGGCGATTACGAGGCCCAGACCACCTACTGTGACGATCCGGTCGCAGTGGCTGAGGCGTTCGTCGCTGCCGGCGCGCGCTGGATCCACATGGTGGACCTGGACGCCGCTAGAAGCGGCCGGCCGGCCAACACCGCCTCCGTCGAGGCCGTCCGCCGGGCCGTCGAGGTCAATATCGAACTGGGCGGCGGGGCGAGGGATACCGCCACGATCGAGGCGATGCTGGCCCTTGGCGTCAATCGGGTGGTGGTCGGCTCGGCTGCGTTGGAAAACTGGACGTGGTTTGAGCAACTGCTAGGCCAACAAGAGCTTGCCGGCCGGCTTGCACTGGGACTCGACGCTCGCGGCGGCCGGCTGGCTGTCCACGGCTGGCAGGAGCAGATCGACGCCACGCCGCTGGAGCTGGCCCGACGCGTGAAAGGCTCGGCCCTGGGGGCGATCGTCTACACCGACATCGCCAGGGACGGCATGTTGAGTGGAGTCAATATTGAGGCGACAAAAAAACTTGTGTTTGCTACTGACGTGCCTATAATTGCATCGGGAGGCGTCCGCTCGATCGAGGACATCCGTCGATGCCGGCAGATCGGTTGTCTGGGCGTGATCATCGGCAAGGCCTACTATGAAGGCAAGATCGACCTGGCCCAGGCGATCATCGAGGCGGACGAAAAAACAATCTAAGGCCTTGACTTTTTGGGAGTGTGTAGCAAAATTTCATTCGTGAGGCTTGCCGCCCGACGACGGCGCCAGATGTATCGGCCGGCACATCTGTAGGTTGTGTATCACGTGGAATTTTGTTCTTGTCCCGAGAAAAAATGCTTTGATCCCCAATCGCCCGGGGTATTATGAGTCGGCGAGGGATTATTCAAACTCCGGATCTTGCCTGCGTCCGTGAACGCGGGCCTCAGCTTGTGGATGATCCATGGTGGAAATGTTTTTGAGGAAGGCTCTATTATGAATCCTGTTTCTACATCCAAGGACGAGATGAACGAACAGACGGACGTCAGCATCGGCTCGGGGATATTGGAGATCACAGAGAAGGGATACGGCTTTCTGCGCCAGGAGAAGAATGGCTACAAGGCAACGCCGGGTGACATCTTCGTAGGGAAGGATTTTATCCGTCATCGCGGACTTCGAACGGGCCTGAGCATCGAAGGCAGGGTCGTGCCGCCAACGAAGAAGAAGGGCGGCCCGAAGCTCGAAGAGATCACACAGATCAACGGCAAGGTGGCCGACGAATACACCGACATTATCCCGTTCAACGAGATGACGGTGGTCGATCCTCACCCGCATTTGAAGCTAGAGACCTCTGGTGGTCCGATGGAGATGCGTGTGCTCGATTTGATCTGCCCGATCGGCAAGGGCCAGCGCGGCTTGCTCGTTGCCCCGCCCCGCAGCGGCAAGACGATCCTATTGCAGCAGATTGCCAACTCCGTCAGCTCCAACAACCCGGAATGCCACGTGCTGATCCTCCTGGTTGACGAGCGCCCGGAAGAGGTCACCGACTTCCGCCGCAAGTGTCTCGGGGCGGAGGTGATCGCCTCCAACAACGATCAGGAAGTCTCCAACCACATCCGTGTGGCGGAATTCAGCATCGAGCGGGCCAAGCGCATGGCGGAGTTCGGCCAAGACGTGGTGGTACTACTGGACAGCCTGACGCGCCTTGGCCGAGCCTACAACCGTTCCATCGAAGGCTCCGGCAGGACCATGACCGGCGGGGTGGATATCCGCGCGTTGGAGATTCCCAAGCGCCTCTTCGGCGCGGCCCGAAAGGTCGAGGACGGCGGCAGCTTGACCATCCTCGCCACTGCACTGATCGAAACCGGCAGCCGAATGGACGACCTGATCTTCGAGGAGTTCAAGGGCACGGGCAACATGGAACTCTCGCTGGATCGCAAGCTGGCCGAGAAACGCATCTGGCCGGCCGTCAACATCCCGCAATCCGGCACGCGAAAGGAAGAACTCCTCGTCGAACCGTGGGAGCTTTCGAAACTGCACATGCTGCGACGGTTCCTGAGTTCTCTCCACGTCGATGAGGAGATGCCGCAGCTACTGAAAGCGCTGGAGAAGTTTCCCTCGAACGAAAAATTCCTCCGCCAGCTCGACGTGCAGAACCGCTAACAGCTACTTTGCGCGGCGAACCCCTCGGCCGTGATGCGAAGCACTCGGTGGGTCTGTGGGGTTACCTTGACCCGTTCGTCGATCCGCAAGGGCATCAGGCAGACGATTCCCGCCTCATCGCAGACGCACCGCACCCGGGTGCGATCTTCGCTCGAGAGCTTCAGATTGGTCAGGAAATCGCTCACCGACTGCCTGCCTGAACAGCCCAAAGGATGAAATACGTCGCCGTCTCTGCGAGGCCGGCAAACAAGCGCCCCGCGGATCAGATCGGCGGCGAGCAGTTCCACGCCCTGGCGGTGATGCCTGCGATGGGTCCCGAAGTCGGATGTTTCAAGAGGTTGAATCTCACCGGTGACCCGCAGCCCGTCGGCCAGCTCCGTTAGTCCGGGACAAAATAGGCTCACGCCGGCCGGGGCAGCCTCCTGGGCCTTTCCAGCCGGCGCGATGACGATCCGGTCGCCTTCCCGCCGCGCCAGAAGCTTTCCCGGCAGCGCCACGGCCGCCGGGCCAGCAGGGTTGAACAAGGCCGAGAGCTGCTCAAATCGCTCCGCTGTCACACCGCCCAACGGCGCGCGTAGCTCCTCCAGCGCCCGCCGCAGGATAACCTTGCGAACAACGTCAGGTTGGCAGGCAATCGACGCCCGATCCAGCACAAGCGCCCCCTGGGGGCCTTGCCTCTTCGCGCTGTCCAACAAGGCCTGGGCCTGGGCCAGGAGGTAGCTTTCGGCCTGGTCCGCCGCCGCGGCCAAACGCAGCAGCGCTTCATCCACCCGCGGATTGAGCTTGTCTCGCAGCAACGGCAGAAGCTCGTGTCGGATGAAGTTTCGCTGGTAGCGAACATCCATATTGGTCGCGTCGGTGCGCCACTTCAGCCCGCGCTGGTGACAGAAGGCCTCGATCTGCTGACGGCGGCAAGTTAGCAGCGGGCGAACCAGCAGAATCTCCGAGCCCTCCAGCTTCCGGGCCGGCAACATGCCCGCCAGGCCGCGAAGGTGCGTGCCGCGCAAGATCCGATGGAGAATAGTCTCGACGTTGTCGTCGGCGTGATGGCCGACCGCAACGTATGACGCCCCTGCCCGATCGGCTGTCCGGCCAAGGAAGGCATAACGTAACGTTCTGCCGGCCTCCTCGATGCCAATTCGACGTCGGCGAGCCTCGGCCGCGACATCCCGGCGCTCGATTACGCAGGGCAGATCCCATTTACCGGCCAACTCCGCGACAAACTCAGCATCCGCGTCGGCGTCTTCGCGAAGGCCGTGATGCATGTGGGCGACAGTCAGCCGCCAGCGGCGTTGGCCTTGGCTGGCAAGGTCCCGCAGCACGGCCAAAAGGGCCACGCTGTCGGCCCCGCCGGAAACGCCCACCAGCACGCCGGCCCCGGAAGCAATCAGGTCGTGGCTGTCGATGAACCGCGCCACTGAAACGGTCAATTCTTCGCCTTCTTCGGTCTGTTTGCTCACAGTAAGCCCTTATCTATTGCCCACCTGGGCCTCCCAGCTATACTATCACCTTTGCCCTTCCGGTTCTCCTGGCAAGAGGCGTTACATGAGACCGATTCCTCGCAAGCGACATCTGCTGGCGGTGCTGATCCTGGCGGGTGTCTCCTCGGCCGGCGGATACCTGGCCATGCTGGACGACCGGCCAAGCAAGACGCAGATCAACATAGCAACCGTCGCGATCAAACGCCACCAGCCGAATCTCTTCGCCAACGATCAGGTCTTCGGCGCCAGCGGGCGATGGCGGTTCCACACGCCACTGCACCAGGCTCTGCTGGAGATGATCCTAGTTCCGAGCGGCTATCAGGATCTGACGCTGCCGTTTAGAGCCATCGCGGGCGTGGTGGTGATGATCTATCTTTGCGGCATGTACGCCCTGCTGTACCGCCAGTGCCGCAGTTGGTCCATATCGGTCTTTGTGGCGGTGCTGAGTACCGCTGTTACCTACACGCTCGGGAGATCCTTTTGGGGGGTGGGTTCGTTGGGCTCCATAACGCCGCCCACGCTGGTTACAGCCTTGGTGCCGCTGATTGTCTTATCCTACCTGCGGTACGAAAACCAATTGCGGCTGCTGGTGGTGTTCGCCTTCGTGGGGTTGTGCGGCAACGTGCACCTGGTCAGCGCGATGAACTTGGTGATCGTTCTACTGATCGTCTATCTAGGCCGCCGCCGATTCGCCCCGTCGGCCTGGCCAACTGCAATCGGCTGTGCGCTCTGTGCGGCCATTGCCGCAATCCCCTACACAGGATATTTCCTGCATCTTCGTTACTCGATGATGCCGGCGGACGCGGAGGTCTCGGCCGTGGCAGTCTATGAAGCGTTTCGGCTGAGCAACCTGGCGGTGTTGTATCCGGAGATGCTCAAGTCACTGCTGTACTGGTTGCTGCTGGTATTGGCGCTGCTGATTCCGGCCGCTGCGGTGCTCTCGCGCGTGGAGCGGTTCCGCGTGCGCGACCTGAGCGTGTGGGTTTGGTTGGCCGCAGCGGTGGTCTTCGTCTCGCTGGTCCTGCACGGGGCTTGTCAGCTTGTGGGCATTTTGCGAGGCCAGGGGCCGCCATTCATCGACTTCGCCCAGGCCTCGAAGCTCATCATGCTGCCCTTGTACGTCCTGTTCGCTCAGGCGCTGACAAATCTCTTTCGCCTGGTACGCTCACACCGGGCGGTGCTGCGATGGATTTGTGCGGCGTTTTTCGCCGCCTGGATGCTCCCCTCGGACAACCTTCGCGTCGTTCGGCACACCGCCTACGAGTTGGCCACAGTCTTTATGAAGCCCGGGCAAAAGCCCCTTCGCGTGCAGGAACTTCGGGCCAAACGGCGCAAAGAGGCCGAGCTTGCCGCTATCGCCGATTGGGCCAGCGCAGAGACCGATATCAACGCGACCTTTCTTACAGAACGAGTCGAGTTTCGCATGCTCAGCCGGCGGGCCATCGCAGCCAGCAGCGACGACGTCAAATACTACTACTACGTGACGCCCTGGCGCCTGGAAGAATGGCTCCGGCGCGTCAATCGTCAGACGGCCGCGCTGCACCCGCCCACCGGCAAGACGGACCCCCAGGCAATCGTCGAATTCGTCGAGGAACTCAAAAGCGAAGACTTCAAAGGTGTCACAGAATGGTACGTGATTCTGCGGGCAGCGGAGGCACCCGAAGCATCCGGCACCCTGCAGCCAATCGTCGCCGACGGCTGGGGGCAACGGTATCGTCTATATCGACTGCGATAAACCTCGTAGGCTTGGCGCCTATCATTGAGAAAACGCGGCCCACGCCGTAGAGTAGGACAACTGATCCGGAAAAAAGAAGGAAAGGATAGCCCAATGAGAGCAAAAAATGTGACTGTGTGTATGTTTGTTGTCTCGGCGATTGTGCTGGCAAGCTCCGGCTGCACCCGCGCGATCAAAGAGGGCATCGGCGTCGGCAGAGGCGCCAAGGGGCTCTACACGCCGATTCAGATGGTTTCCACGAGCGCAGAGGAAAGGCCGCTGGGCCAATACAGGCGATTTGAACTGGGCAAAATCACGGACGATTTCGGCGGCAAGGTGCCCGCAAACCTCTGGCCGCATCTCCGCATCGAGTTCGAAGCCCAACTCGCCGACAAGGAACTACCCAACGACCCAGCCGGCAAAACGCTGCTGATTCGTGGTAAGATCCTCCACTACGAAGATGCCAGCAGGCTCGGCTTCGTGACTGGCCCGCTCGAGGAGGTGGTCGCCCGCATCGAACTGGTTGACAAGGATTCCGGCCGAGTAATCGGCGTCGCCAATTGCATCGGGCGAACAACCGAGTCGGTCAATACCGGCGTGGACAAGAAGGGTCAAGGCCTGGCCAAGGCGATCGTAGCCTGGCTGGACAAGCGATACCCCAAGGAAGGCCGGCAGTAATGCCGAACCCCAGCGGCGCGCTGGGGCGAAGCAATCGAGGACAACGGGAATCTCCAAGGCGCAGAGTCGGTCTGCATAAGTAGCGGCGAATCCGTCCGACCGCGGTGGAGCATCGGCTGCTTGGTTCACTATTCGCCCGTCAGGCGCGGGAGGCGGCCTTGCGAGCGAACAGCACCACGGCAGCAAATTGCTCAAGGTCAGTCGGATGGCATGTCGATAATCAACTGTGGGCCCGTTACCTGCGGTATGGCGGTGCTTGCCGGGCCCCAGGAGATTCCAAGTGTGTCCGTTTATTGATAAGGCCTATGCGCGATGCGCCGCTCAGATGACCTTCCGCAATCTCTCCCACGCCTTCGCGCATTGCGCCGACCGCTACGCCGCCTGCCCGGTCTACCAGAGATTCATCGCCGAAAAGTGCACCCATGACCAGGTCCAAAGTGCCTCGCGAGTGCTCGCTGCTTCCTGAAGCGGCTACTTGCCTGGCGGGCTTTCTGGACTACCTCCAGGCGGAGTGCGGACTGTCTCCAAACACACTCAAAGCCTACAATCGCGACCTCCGCCACTTCTTTCGCCATCTGGCCGAGGCCGGCAAAAGCGACCTCAGCCGGCTGAATGCCGCAGACATCGAGGGTTTCCTTCGATATGCCCGCCGGCAGGAACTGGCCGTGGCATCCATCAGTCGCGCTCTGGCGGCTGTGCGAACCTTCTGCCGCGATTTGGTCCTCCACGGCATTCTCGACAGCGACGTATCGGCCGTGATCAATTCGCCCCAGAAGTGGCACCGGCTGCCGACGATCCTGGACGACCAAGCCGTCCGCGAGCTTCTCCAGGCCCCCGACAGCGAACAGGACGTCCAGGCCCTGCGCGACCGGGCGATTCTCACGCTGCTTTACGCGGCCGGCCTCCGCGCCAGCGAGCTGGCCCAGCTGCGCATCAGCGACGTCAACTTCAACCTCGCCGTGCTTCGCGTTCTAGGCAAGGGAAATAAGGAGCGGATCGTCCCGGTCGCGCAAGAGGCCCTCGAAACTATCCGGGAGTACTTACAGACCCATCGTCCCACGTCAGGCGGACCGACCAAAGATACGCCTCAAGAGTTGTTTCTCTCGCGGCGAGGGCGGCCTTTAGGCCGGGAGGACGTCTTCCGCATCGTGCGAAAGTACGTTCGCCGAGCTGCCCTCCGCGGAGGTATCTCGCCACACACACTCAGACACTCCTTCGCAACGCAACTGCTTTCCCACGGGGCCGACCTGCGAAGTGTCCAGGAGATGCTCGGCCACGCAGATATCGCCAGCACACAGATTTACACTCATGTCGATGCCGCCCGCTTAAAAGCAATTCACAAGAAATTCCATCCGAGAGGCTAAATCAGCCAAACCACACGCCCGCACGAACGGGCAAAGCTGTTTGCCGGAAAAAAAGAAACCCCCGTGGGGGTTAAAAAGACACTTATGGGCAAGGGCAACACAGCCCGCTTCGGTCACTTCGCCTTAGCGGCGGCATCCTTGCCCAGTCGGCTGCGGTCGCCCGCGACCGACCATCGGCGGCTGTTTCACGTCTCAACGGACCTCGACGATCTCCGCGGGCAAATGCTCCGGAACGAAGTTGTTCACCGCTGCGAAATATCCACGGATCGCCTCGTCAAGCTTCTCTCTGGCTTCTTCCCGCGTGCTGCCTTTGCTCATGCAGCCTGGCAGCGTCGGACAGAGAGCGGTGAATCCTCCCCTGGCATTGGGGACCACCCTTACACTTAGCTTCATGCTCTTACCTCCCGCCGTGTCCATGGGTCTCTCCTTCCATACAAGCCCTTCACAGGCCGCCACCGGCCCGCACAACACTCCAAGAGTTACTTGGCCCTTGCTGCTTGGTCGTCTTTCCGCCGAGCCAAGCTCGCACGACATGCCTGGTGCGCCTGCTACAGGCGACCTGGCGCAGATACCCCATTGCAAAAACTTATTCCAGGCGCGGCAAGCAAACCACAAACGGCGACCAAGCCAGCTAGAAGGACACCGGTGCGCCTTGCAGAGATGCCTGCGCGATTATACTTTTGCCAAATTCCACTTTGCAAGCTTCCATTCGCCCTCCTGAGGCCTTGCCGCCGCCATCACCTAAGGTTACGGCGATGTCGCCCAGGCTATCTCCCTCTCCCCGAGTCCCTTCCGGCAGGGTCGCGAAATGTAAAATTTTTGGAATATCCCGAAAAATCCCCATGACCCGCGCGGTCTGGAAGCCTTGGGGCGGTGTCGGCGGATTGCACATCGCTATCCGGCATCTGCATTTACCAGAGCCCTGTAGTCCAAGCTGCTGCTGCCACGACCCAGTTTGTAAATATTGTAAAAGTCCGGTCTTAGCTCTTGACCGTCGGATATACTACCAAGCTTGACAGGCCGGGGGTCTCCGACTGTCACAACAGTGGCCTCGACGTTGGGAAGGGCGCGATGGCCAGGGTAACCACCATCCTGAGCATTGTGATGGCGACTGCGCTTTGTGCCTCGGCAGACCGGTTAGTTCTAAGCAACGGCCAAAGCTTCACGGGAACGGTCACCACGAACAATCAGGTCGTTGAAATCCAGGCAGGCGCGCAGAAGCTGCAATTCGCAGCCGGGGAAGTTCTCCGCATCCAGTACGCAGAAGAACTGGAGACCAAACTGGCCCAGATCCTGCAAAACACCCCGCCGGACGAGCCGGAGGGCCTCTTTGCCGCAGCAAACTGGGCAAACGAAAACGGGCTCAGCGACAAGGCCGAAGAACTCTTTCAAAGAACTCTTCAATTCGATCCCAGCCACGCAGGCGCCCATCGTGGGTTGGGTGAAGTCCGAATTGACGGGGTCTGGCGGCCGTTCCATGAGGCGATGGAGCTAGCCCGCAGCAAGCTGGAAGCCGGCCTGCATAAGGCCCTGCTGCAAGAGATACTGCCTGAGCTGGAGACGGCGTCGCCTGAGGGCGAGAAGCATCTTGACCTGCAGGAGCTCAAAGGGCAGACGCAGCTGCGAGCGGGACTTTTCGAGGCCGCACGCGAGACTTTCGAGACGCTCAGCGAATCTGCTGAAGAGCCTCAGTCGCTGAGATACGCCGCCATCGCCGATATCTTGACCGAGAACCCCGACGGCATGTATGTGCTGGCCGAGCCGCAACCTCCTCTGGCATCGCTGCTGGACCAGGCCGCCGACTGCTATCCGGCAGGGCCGGCCTCGCTGGCCGATCCTGTCGTTCTTCAGGCTGCCCTGCGAGATCGAGCAAAGGAGGACATCGAAGCCGGCCGCCGACAGATGGCCGAGGCCGCCACGCTTGAACCGACCGACCCGGGCGCCGCGAACGGCAAATACGACCTGGCTTTGGAGGCCTTCGATCGCGCTGAGGCGCTGGTGGAAGATCTCTGCCGCAGCTACCGCGTGGAGATCGCCCGGCGGAAGGTGACCGTATTGCGAAAGGATATCCAGGACGACTCGGCCGACTTCGACCGGGAGATGAACAAGCTTGGCCGGCAGGACATCACGCCAAAGGCTTACCAAGAACAGCTCGAGCGTATGATCGAATCTCTGGACAACGTCCGCCGGGCTCTACGGAGAATCCTGGAAATTACCTCTCCCTACCCGCGCGAACTTATGCTTGAGATCGAATGGGCCCAGCTCGACCTCCAACGCGTCCGAGAGATGCACGAGACCCTCACGGCGGAGCTCGATGGCAAGAATTAACTGCGTCATCCTGGCCTTGGTGGCAGTCGGGACCTTAACGGCCGTGGCACCTTCAAAGAGGGAGATGGCGGCGCCCATGGCGGTTTCAATCTGATAGACCGGCGGGCTTTTTTTGTCTCGGGGGTCTAGTGTTTTGGGATTCAGGATCATGGGCAGGCGAACGGTTTTTTGCGATTCTATCAGCCCCAGCAGTGCTTTCAGATTTACCCAAAGGCTGTTGGTGTTAAAAAAACGGTAACGCTCGATATCCTCAAACGCC
>SDBS01002457.1_pt1 | contig 18491 bp, 14 predicted proteins | sample 2277091 | NCBI WGS metagenome assembly SDBS01 (sample SAMN10404972, study PRJNA504765) | marine sediment metagenome | isolation source: marine sediment core GS10_PC15, 163 cmbsf | place: Arctic Ocean: Southern Knipovich Ridge | collected 2010 | reverse complement strand
AGCCTCCCCTCCGGATTGCGGCAGAGCTCGCCGCGCGTATTGCACCTGATCTGCCGGAGGGAACGGCTGTGTCCATTGCCGCCCCGGGTTTCTTGAACTTCACTCTCTCCCCCGGATACCTGGCCAGAGTTCTCTACGGAATTGCCACTGAAGGGCTCGGGCAGTACATACCTGCTCCCGGTTCGGGGATGAAGGCGCTGGTTGAGTTTGTCAGCTCCAATCCGACCGGTCCCCTGACGGTAGGGCATTGCAGGCAAGCTGTGCTGGGCGAAGCGGTATCAAGGCTGCTCGAGACTCTGGGGTGGTCTGTGGAGAGGGAATACTACTTCAACGACACGGGGAGGCAGATGGAGTTCCTCGGCGAGTCCCTTGCCGCAAGGTACGAAGAACTGTTCGGGAGGCCGTCAGAGATTCCCGAAGGCGGTTACCAGGGCGAGTACCTGGAGAACTGGGCTGCCGACCTCCGGGAGGAAAAGGGGGACGGGCTTCGCTGGGAGACCGATGGGGAGTCCTTCACCAGGTACGCTCGTGACCGAGCCATGAATCTGATCAGGAGTGACCTGGACCTGATGGGCATCGAGTTCGACAGGTTCTTTCGGGAGAGCGAACTCATACCCGGAAAGGTCGAGGATGCGATCGCTCTCCTTCGTGGCCTTCAAACCGGCGAAGGCAGCCTTGTCTACGAGGAGGATGGCAGACTCCTGCTCAGACTCACGGCTCTCGGCCGGCCGGACGACAGGGTGATCGTGAGGGACAACGGTATGTACACCTACAGGATGCCCGATATTGCATATCACCTCGACAAGTTCAGCAGGGGATACGATCTGATCGTGGATGTCTTCGGGGCCGATCACCTGGATACCAGCCGCGACGTGACAACTGCTCTCACCGCTCTCATCGGGGAAGAGGAAGTATCCCGCCGGCTACATATTCTTATCCACCAGTTCGTTACACTCGTAAGACAGGGCGAGAAGGTCAGGATGTCGACAAGGGCTGCCGACTATGTAACTCTGAGAGATCTCGTGGAAGAGGCTGGATCCGTCGATGTGACAAGGTACCTCTTCCTCACCAGGAGAGCGGAAGCACATATGGACTTCGATCTCGATCTGGCCCGGAGACAGTCCGATGACAATCCCGTGTACTACGTCCAGTACGCTCATGCAAGAATAGCTGGAATCATGCGTCATGCCGCCGAGTCGGGTATGTCACTGCCGGAGGATCCAGGAGACCTCGAAGAGCTTTTGACTCATCCGGAGGAGAGGGATCTGATGAGGCTGCTGGAAGCCTTGCCTGACCGCATAATGCAGGCCGGCACAGCGCTGGAGCCGCACCGGCTGACTGAGATGCTGGCCGAACTCGCAACGGCCTTCCACGGCTTCTACCAGCACCACAGGGTAGTCGATGAGGGTGATGGACCCCTCTCATCCGCCAGACTGCTTCTGTGTGAGTCCTGCAGGAGGGCGATCGGCAGTGTACTCGACATTCTCGGCGTGGATACGCCCGAGAGGATGTGATCGGGAGAACACTGATCCTGAACCAACGGAAAGGAAAAAGGTCAGTATATGTCATTGCTCGTAGTGGGTTCTATCGCCCTTGATACCCTGACCACTCCTGCTGGCAAGGTGGAGGACACTCTGGGCGGGTCGGCCGTCTACTTCTCGCTTGCTGCCTGCAGTTTCGACAGGATACGGATAGTCGGAGTCGTGGGACCGGACTTCCCGGTCACCGAGAAGCGCTTCCTTGAGGAGAGGAACGTGGACACCGGAGGGCTGATGATCGGCCAGGGGCCGACCTTCAGGTGGGAGGGAGTCTACGGCGAGGATTTCGGGGACGCCCGTACCATCAGAACAGAGCTGGGCGTCTTCGCGAGCTTTTCTCCCACGATACCTGATACGTTCAGGGATACACCCTACATCTTCCTCGCGAATATCGACCCCCTCCTCCAGCTCCAGGTGCTCGAACAGGTCAGAGATCCCGAGTGGATTGCCATGGACACGATGAACCTGTGGATAGACCATCAGAAAGATGATGTGCTGAAGGTGATGAGCCGGGTCAACCTGGTATTCGTGAACGCAATGGAGGCAAGACTGATCTCCGGGGAGAAGAACCTCTTCACTGCGGGACGCAAGATACTCGACCGGGGCCCGGACTGGGTCGTGATCAAGCTCGGTGTGATGGGAGTGATGGTTCTCGGCAGAGAAGAGAAGTTCCTGCTCCACGCTGTCCCGCTGGAGAAGATCGTCGATCCGACGGGAGCCGGTGACTCGTTTGCCGCCGGTATGCTGGGCTACCTTTCCGGGCTGGACCGCGGGCTCGATTTCCAGTCAATAGCAATCGGGCTTGCCTACGGTTCAGTGACCGCCAGTTTCGCGGTCAGCGGCTTCGGCGTGGAAGCCCTCCGGGATCTCGACCGGAAGAAGATTGACGACAGGCTGGAGCTGTACCTCAGGACGAACCAGCTGGAGAGGGCCGGGAGATGACGTCCGAAAGCTACAGACGGAGCGGTGTCGACATAGAAGAGGGCGACAGGGCTATCGATAAGATGAAGGATGCCGTGAGAAAGACCTATGACTCGAGGGTACTCTCCGATGTCGGTCATTTCGGCGGATTGTTCGCGGCGGAATTCTCCGGTATGGACAATCCGGTCCTGGTCGCCAGCACTGACGGTGTGGGAACCAAGCTGAAGGTCGCCGCCATGGTTTCGTCTTACCTGTCCGTCGGCAGGGATCTCGTGAATCACTGTGTAAACGACATCCTCGTGCAGGGAGCGGAGCCTCTCTTCTTCATGGACTACATTGCCTGTGGGAAACTCGACTCGGTCATTGCAGCCGACATCGTATCCGGGATGGCGGATGCATGCGGTGAGAACGGCTGCGTTCTCCTGGGAGGCGAGACTGCCGAGATGCCGGGATTCTACTCCGAGGGTGACTACGACGTTGCGGGGACCATTGTTGGTGTGGTCGAACGTGAGCGGATCATCGACGGGAGCGGAATCGAACCGGGCATGAGAGTAATCGGACTGCCATCCACCGGTCTCCACACCAACGGCTACTCTCTGGCAAGGATGATCCTCTTCGAGTCGGCCGGGCTCACGGTGGAGAGTACGCATCCCCTTCTCGAGGGAAGGACCGTCGGGGAAGCCCTCCTGGAAATACACCGCAGCTATCTGCACTGCATGAAGCCCCTGCTCGACAGGGGTATCGTCAGGGGGCTCTGCCATGTCACGGGTGGAGGCATACCCGGCAACCTCCGGAGGATACTGCCCGAGGGCTGCGGAGCGAGGATGAACGCGATCGGGGATATTCCTGGGATATTCGTCCTGATTGCAGAACTGGGTGATATCGATCCCGCAGAGATGAGGAGAACCTTCAACCTGGGAACAGGTATGCTGATCGTGGTTGCGGCGGATGATTCAGCCGATGCCATGACACTTCTCGAAGCATCCGGAGAGGAGCCCTTCATTGCCGGCGAGATCGTGCCGGGAGAGGGGCAGGTGGAGTTCGAATGAATCTCGGGGGCATGATGACAGGAAGAGGACTGATCGATGATCTCTCCATCAGGACCAGCTCGACGATACTGCTGGCTGTCATCGATGGAGTCGGTGACCTTCCCATCGAAGAACTGGACGGCAGGACACCTCTTGAAGCGGCTGCCACACCCAACCTCGACTCCCTGGCATGCCTTTCCTCTCTCGGGCAGCATGTGCCCGTCGCACGTGGAATCACTCCCGGGAGCGGTCCCGCACACCTTGCGCTCTTTGGTTACGATCCGCTGGAACACCACATTGGCCGGGGAGTGCTGTCTGCACTGGGGGTTGGCTTCGACCTGCTGCCGGGAGACCTTGCAGCAAGGATCAACTTCTGCACGGTCGGAGAGGATGGAACGGTTACTGACCGGCGTGCCGGCAGGATATCGACGGAAGCCTGCAGGGAGCTGATCGGCGACCTCTCCGAAATCGAGATCGAAGGCGTAGAACTGCATCTCATGCCTGTGCGGGAGCACAGAGCCTGTGTCGTATTCAGGGGTGAAGGGCTCTCGGACTCGCTGTCAGACACCGATCCGGGTCTGGTCGGCAGGAAGCCACTGCCGGTAACCGCCGGGAATCCGGATGCGGAACGGACTGCGGAGATCGTGAGGGAATTCTCTGCGAAAGCGTCACGGCTGCTCGAGGGGAAGAACCCGGCGAATCAGATCCTGCTCCGGGGCTTCGCGCTGCACGGATCCTGGAAGACGATGGAAGAGAGGTTCGGTCTCAGAGCGGCAGTCGTGGCTCTCTATCCCATGTACAGGGGTGTATCCTCCCTCGTAGGGATGGACGTCATTGTTCCTTCACCCGATGACATCCACGGTGAAGTCCTTGCTGTACGGGATGCCATTTCGGACGGTTATACCTTCACCTTCATGCATCACAAGCCGACCGACTCCGCGGGTGAGGACGGCGACTGCCGAGCGAAGATCGGAGCGATAGAGGCATTCGACCGTATAATCCCCGAGCTCCTCCTGGCAGGTCCGGACGTCCTCTGCGTAACGGGAGACCACTGCACTCCCTGCGGCATGAAGCTCCACAGCTGGCATCCCGTACCGCTGCTACTCTACGGCGGACCGCAGCGTACGGGCTGCAGTACAGCCTTCAGCGAACGGGCTGCCCTGGCAGGTTCGATCGGGACCATTCGCGCGGTCGAACTCATGACCATCCTGATGGCGTCGGCCGGCAAACTGGCGAAGTACGGCGCCTGATAGCCAGAACTGATACGGTAATCGGTATCTCCAGTCCGGAGAAGGCGGTTGCTCCCGTACAGGTGGGCGCCTTATATCTCGGAAACCGTCTTCTCGGGAGTGGAATCATCACCCGTGCCCGTACTTCGGGGGAGGGCAGACATGCAGAGTGAGCTGACGGCGGATATCCTGCGACTCAAACGTGAGCGGAACGCGGTCATACTGGCTCACAGCTACCAGCCTCCCGTCATACAGGACATGGCCGACTTCGTCGGTGACTCCCTCGGGCTCAGCCGACAGGCCGCATCAACCGATGCAGACGTAATAGTCTTCTGCGGCGTCCTGTTCATGGCTGAGACCGCTCACATACTCGCTCCCGACCGGAAGGTGCTCCTCCCGGCTCCCGACGCAGGCTGTCCACTTGCAGACAGCATAACGGCGAGTCAGCTCCGGGCCATGCAGGAGCGGTTCCCCGGCGCTGAGACCGTGGTCTACATAAACTCGTCTGCCGAGGTCAAGGCTCTGAGCTACTCGTGCTGCACATCTGCGAATTCCGTCGAGATCGTGAACAGTGCTCCATCTGACGATGTAATATTCGCACCCGATTTCAACCTCGGGACGTACGTCTCCCGTTTCACCGGCAAGGAGATGCACATCTGGGAAGGGGACTGCTTCGCCCATTCGGGCGCGGACCTCGATGATATCCTCGAGCGGAAGCAGGAGCATCCAGGCGCCGAAGTGCTGGTTCATCCCGAGACCCCGCCGGCCTTCTGGGAGATGGCGGATCATGTACTCGGAACCGGCGGGATGATAAGCCACGTTGCCGGATCTCCCGCAAACACCTTCATCATTGGCACGGAAGAGGGAATGGTCTATAGGCTGTCGACCCTCTACCCGGACAGAGCGTTCATTCCCGGTGGGAGGATCCATTGCTACAACATGAAGATGATCGAACCCCTGAGCATTCTCAGGTCTCTCCAGCTCCTGGAGCCCGTAATCACGCTCGAGCCCGGACTGAGAGAGGCTGCAAGGATATCGGTAACGAGGATGACCGAACTGGGATGAAGCGCCCCGTCGCAGGAATAACACCCAACTGGTACGCCAACGAGCCGCCCACGGACGAAGTCTATGGTCAATGGATGTACGGGCTCAATCAGAAGTACGTCTCACTGGCAGGAAACTCGGGGTTCGTTCCTGTCATCCTGATGCCCTATGAAGATGAAGACGCTGCCCGAGACGCCGTGGCAGCCGTCGATCTGGTCATTCTTACCGGGGGTGGAGATCCCGACCCCGTCCTCTGCAGCAGGTGTGTTCCCGAGTCCAGATGCCTCGTCGAGACACGGTTCGGGTGGGATATGGATGTGTACCTGGCTGCCCGGGAAGCAGGGATGCCCATAGTCGGAATCTGCCTCGGCATCCAGCTGATCGCCCTGGCCGAAGGTGAGGAGCTGATCGACGACATACTCGCAGAGGACGAATCCTCTCTCGATCATCACGGTTCCGTTAAGGATCCCAGATACCACGATGTCGAGATGGTCGAGGGAACCTTTCTCCACAGGCTCCTGGGACCCAGGCGTCGCGTCACTTCGTTCCATCATCAGGCTGTACGGGGGCTTCCGGACGGATTCATCGCTTCGGCATACTCCCCGGACGGAATCCTCGAGGGGATGGAATCGCCCGATGGAAAGATACTCGCTGTCCAGTGGCATCCCGAGAGAGACGACACCGGACCCGCGATATTCGGCGCAGTGCTCGAACGGATGAGCTGAGGAGGCGGGAATGCTCTACAGGACAGAATGCTTCCCGGTGCCTCGAGTGTGGGGGAGCCTCCGGAATGGCGACGGAGAGCATGTCGGGGAGTTGTGGTGGGTCTACCATGATGACAAGGGCTCGAGCGCCCTCCTGAGTCTCGACGACTCATCCCGCAGCAGTATCTCCAGTCTCGCGAAAGAGGGCAGACTCCCTTTGTTCACCACCCGGTTTCCCCTTCTCGTCAAGACACTCCACACGGCTGACAGGCTATCGGTTCAGGTTCACCCCGGAGCGGAGGGCGGCGCACTCCGGAAGGAAGAGACCTGGGTAGTCCTCGATGCAGATCCCGGCTCCTGGATGATGGGTGGTTTCAGAGAGACGGTCGATTCGGGCGAGCTCGCCCGTGCCGTCGAATCGGGGACACTGCCTGATCTGCTTCATAAAAGCCTGATCGCGAAGGGTGATGTCATACATCTGCCGCCCGGAACCGTTCACGCACTGGGACCTGGACTGACGGTGCTGGAGGTCCAGAACAACTGCGATGTAACGTACAGGCTCTACGACTGGGACAGGCCGGGCCGGGACGGAAAACCCAGGAGACTGGATCTCGAGAAGGGAATTACCGCCGTGGACCGGGATCCCCGGAACGGCCCCCTCTTCACGAAGGAGAGGGAATGCATCGGCGGGATCCCCGGCTCGTCCGCATACTCCCTCGCCTGGTTGGCTGGTCCCCTGGAGGTTGACGTCCCACCTGCAGGCGTGTTCTTTCTCACCGAGGGTTCCCTGACGGCCGGGTCGGCCGAGCTGGTATCCCGGAGCTGCCTCCTGGCCGATGCCGCAGGTGGAAGAGTACTGCTGGGCGAAGGATCGAGCGGATGGATGACGGGAGCGAAATGACTGCACAGGACCATTTCGGCGTGATAATGGCAGGCGGAAAGGGGACCAGATTCTGGCCCGCTTCGACGGCGAGTATGCCAAAACAGTTCCTCGAGCTCTTCGGTGGTGCCAGTATGCTCCAGCTGACTGCATCGAGGCTCGAGAAGATCTGCCCCAGGGAGAGGATACTCGTGGTAACGGGCAGCAGGTACAGCGGACTCGTCACGGAACAGCTGCCCTGGCTTGCCACGGAGAACCTTCTCTCTGAACCCTCGGGAAGGAACACCGCTGCCTGCATCGGCTGGGCTGCATGCGTGCTCTCGGAAAGAGGTTACGGTGACAAAGTGATGACGGTGGTGGCTTCCGATCACCTGATCGAACCCCTTTCCGGATTCGTCACGACAATGGAGAAGGCCGCCGATCTCGCCGCCGGGGACTGGCTGGTCACCATAGGGGTGAGACCGGACAGGCCGGCCACGGGCTATGGTTACCTGGAAACCGGCAGTCAGCTGGGGAGTGGATCCTGGGAAGTGTCGCGCTTCGTCGAAAAACCGGACGCGGCTACCGCGGAGTCATACGTCAGCTCGGGCAGGTTCTTCTGGAACTCGGGGATGTTTGTCTGGAAGCCTGAGCGTATCCTTGATGAGCTGGGCAGGCATCTTCCCGATCTCCGAAGGGGGCTCGACCCGCTTGCCGGGATGACCGCGCCCCCCCTGAACAGGTATGACGTTCTCCCTTCGATCTCGATTGACAACGGAGTCATGGAGAAGGCGGACCGGGTCGCCATGGTCGAAGCGCTGTTCGACTGGGACGACGTAGGGGACTGGCCGGGATCGAGGAGAGCTGGAGTCCGGAAGGGTGAAGTCATGAGTGTCGACAGCCATGACTGCACCGTCTGGAGCGACGGCGAGAGGCTGACCGTATTGATGGGCGTGGGGAACCTCTCGGTAGTACAGACCGACCGTGTTACCCTGGTCATGAGCGATGACATGTCACAGGATCTGAGAGATCTGGTCAGGAAGATCGAGGAGGAGAGGCCCGATCTGGTCTGACCGGGTTCTGCTGTCCGTTAACCATCCTGCACCACGTGGACCTCCGCGCCGACAGGCAGCCATCCGTACGCCCATCGGGCACTGAACCGGCCCAGCCTGATACAGCCGTGCGAGTTGACATTCCCCAGCAGTGCTTCTGCATCAAGAGAGGCCTGGTGCATTCCCAGCTGCCCCGATTCCTCGAGGCAGATCCACCACGGCATCCTGACCATATAGGTGCTCGAGACCGGAGCGCGTCTCCTGTAGAGAACACTGTATTCCCCGGGAGGTGTGGCGTACCCCGGGCGGCCGGTGGAGATGAGTACGAGGTTCGATTCCGTACCGTCTTCGAGGAAGACTGCAACCTGGCTGTCCAGCCGCACTACTACTTCCCTGACCCCCTGCTCCGGAGCGAGAGCCGGCTGCTGATGCGATCCCGATGTGAGCAGCAGAGCGAGTGCGGTCTTCAGAAGCTGCAGCGCAGTACCCATGGTGCTCCCTCCCGGTACTTTCGGCAGACGCACCGATTACCCTGCGAACAGAGAGCCCCCGGGTCAAGTGCGTTGACTTTCCGGGCAGCAGTCGGCAAATTCGGTGGTACATTCGCTGAGCTTACATCGATCCTGTCCGATTGTGACATGGAATGGAGGAGTGCTTTGAAAAGGGAAGGTTTTGTCTCGGTCGCGATTGTCGGGCTGTTTCTGATGCTGGTTTCGTGCTCACCAGCGAGTAATGTGGCCATGAAGATCTACATCCAGAGCGGAGAATACGGGGAAGCGGTGCACCTGGCTGACAGTGTAATCGCCGTGGGTGAGGGTGTCGACACCGAGCTCTGGATCCTGCGCGGCAAGGCGATGGGTCTCATGAAGAACTGGCCTGGTGCGGCCGAGTCCTTCACGGAAGCCTGGAGACTCGATCCCGCAGTCGCTCCCGAGCTGGCTGATTTCTGGAACGTCTACTACAACGCTGCATCAGACGATTTCCAGGAGGGAAACACAGCGGCTGCTATTGCCATGCTCGAAGAGGGCAGGATGATCGTCCCTTCGAGGCCGGAGTACGACATGTTACTCGGAGACATCGCACTGCACGGACAGGACCTCGAAAAGGCACTGGCTTACTTCGAAAGCTCCTGGCAGCTCTCCATTCCTATGATAGCTGACTTCGAGGTCCAGCTCGCCGATGCATCCGATCCCGCCGTGCAGGCCTGGCTCGCCGACGTGATCGACGGCGCCATCGTCAACGGTATTCTCTCTCTCTACAACGCCGGAACGATAGGCAAGTCCCTGTCCACGTCGTCGGAGGATGAAGCCGAGAAGGCGGCCTACATCGACCGGGCGATGGAAGCTTTCAATACGGCTCTCGAGTACGACCCGGCCAACACTGACATTCTCACGGCGATTGCCGAGATGCATCTCCTCAACGGTGAATTCGAGATGGCGCTCGGAGTCTTCGACCAGGCTCTCCTCGGTGTCGAGCAGGGGGTCGCCGAGGGCTGGCTCACCCAGGCAGACGCGGACACGATGGTCGGCAACATCAAGCTGACAAGGGGTTTTGCCCTTCTCGAAATGGGTGAGTACGAGGAGACGATTGCCGAGCTTAACGCTACTCTCTCGCTCATCGGCAGGGACTACTCTGTCCTGGCCAACATAGCCCATGCCTTCTTCCAGATCGAGAGATACGACGATTCACTGGAATACCTCGATGAGATCGTATCCATGACGGGGATTACAGTAGACGAGCTCGCCTACACGCACTACATGCGGTTCGCATGCTACATCAGGGTTGAAGAGGATCAGACTGCGGCAAATGCCCTCGAGACCGCTCTCGAGTATGCTCCTGAGAATGCCGAGTACTGGGAGTACCTCGCCAGCACCTACAGCAGGCTCGGTCGCAGGTCGGACGCCATAAATGCGATGCAGAAGGCGGAGGATCTCCGAAGAAACCAGTAACGCGCTATCCGGTTTACCGGTGAGATGATACTCATTCGGGCGCACGCCATTCGCGCCCGAATGAGTTCTACAGGCCTCTGTCACTTCCGAGCAGCATATTCATGAGTTCGATTCGCGCAACTGTTTCCGGGGGAAGGACCTCGCCCGATCCCGCCAGGAGGCGGTACTGCTCCATGGCTCCATCGACGTCGCCGAGACGCCAGATGCAGTCAGCGTAGAAGATCCGTCCTACCGTATAGCCCGGCAGGATGTCGAGGAGCCTCTCGAAGAAGACCAAAGCGGATTCGTAGCGCCCCGCCATCCAGTCGACTCTCCCTCTGGATTCCAGTGTGTAGGGGTTTGCCGAGAGGCTGAGGGCCTGGTCTGCAAGGATCACCGCCGTCGAGTCGTTTCCGGAGGCAGCGAGTAACAGTGCTGCAGTACCCAGCATCCAGGGCGGGAGACTGTCCCTGTAGATGAGTACCTCGTCGAGAATCGCGACGGCACTGTCGAGACGGCCCGAGGTCAAGGCGGCAGATGCCAGCAACAGCCTGCCTGCCGGCGAGTCGAAACCGGCATCGAGCGCTGGCTCGATCATCTCACCGGGGATGAATGGAAGAACGGCACCCGCGGATAAAGGAGGTGAGCAGTCTCCGTTGAACGCCATCAAGATCTTGATGGCGTCAGTCAGAAAGGGGTCACCCAGTTCGGACGCAGCGTAGAGTGCCTCCTCCAGCCTGCCCATCCTGACCAGGCTCCATGTCCTGATGACAGTGAGTTGCCCCGGCTGGCCACCCGTCGGCTCCACGCCCTTTAGAGCATCGAGCATCGAGGTCCTGAGTGAGTCGTTCCGGAGGCTCCGGGCAGCGAGAGCGGCACCCTCGAGGTCTCCTCTCTGAAGATGTACGGCGCATATGAGCACTCCCGCGATCCCCAGGTCGAGCGGGTCAGCAGCCGCTCTTTCCAGCTCGGGTATCCACGAAGGCGGTAGCCTGTACAGCGGCCATGAGAGCAGCGACCTGATGTCCAGGGGATCGACGTTGTCCATTGCGAGGTGAGAGAGTCCGACCGAGTCGAGCATGTCCTTCTTCGCGTAAGCGATTGTGAGATCATCCCAGAAAACCGGCGTCCATCCGGGCAGCCGCGCCAGGAGCCACGCCGAAGAGATTCCCGGGTCGGGCCAGTCGAAGAGCGCCAGCGTCGTTCCCCGGTTCTGGTGAGTCCGGAGCTGCTCAAGTGCACGGGTGGAATCGGACACGGCCAGGAGCAGGTACTCCTCGAAGAAATGCTCGGGATAGAGGAGGCACCTGCCGTCCATGTACAGCGGGAGGGATTCCCCGAAACGGTACTCCAGATATCCGGATATCTCGTTGGTGTTGAAGACGGTGGCCTGCATCAGAGCCGGGTTCTGCTCTATAAAATCCGCAAGCTCGACCGGGTAGATATCCCAGTCGACATCGAGTCCGAACCGTCTCGGAGGCCCGACCTCGCGCGGAATCCCGTAGAGGATTCCAGTAGCGAAAGCGCAACCGAGTAGAGCCGCAGGTATCCATGTCCGTGGTCTCCACCGTGGCAGAGGGGATACCCATGCCACGGTGGCCAGGGAGAGGAGCTCGATGTTCCTTGCGGCGAAGATACTTGCGATGCCCAGAACGGCCAGACCGACCATTCTCGACAGCCTGGTTCTCCTCCTGAAGACCAGAACGACAACCAGGGTGAGGGCGAGAGCGATCAGGAGCAGGAGGGCGGTCTTCGATAGAGGCAGGCTGGGCTGGTATCGTGGATCGAAGGGGCTCCACCACTCCCTTATCGATTCCCTGAATAGTGGCTGAGAGAGGAAGGAGGGAAGGTATTCGAGCGACCGGAAACCGTTTGGATGAACAACCGAGACGAACAGAGCGCCGGCAGGCAGCAAAAGCGCCTTCAACGCCTTGACGCCCTTTCCCTCCCTGAGAAGGTCGAGAAGCGGCAGGAAGAGAAGGAAGGGGCCCATTACGAATCCGGCATGGGTGTTTACCCACAGCACCTGGAGAGGGAGGAAGAGAATGAGGTTTCCGATCAGTGTCCTGTGATGCTTGGTTGACAGGAGGTAGAGGTAAAGGCTGAAGAACAGGAGAGTGAATACATGCGGTCTGACGATCCATCTCGCATGAGAGATGGAGAACCACAGCACCGCGACAAGTACGATTGCCCCCGCGGATGCACCTCTCCTTCTTGCCGCCAGAGCGGCGAGCAGAACCGAAGCGGTTACGATGAAACCCTTCAGAAGGATCAGACCGGCTGCTCCCGAAACCCTCCAGATTGCCGCGAAGAGCACCTCTGCCAGCCATTCCTGCTGTACCCAGTATTCGCCGCTCATCGTGTGCGTGAAGGGATCGGCAAGTCTGATCGATCCCGTGTCCAGGATGTCCCCACCGTTGCGGAGGTGCCAGAAGATGTTGCCGTTGTGCACCGGGGTAAGGCAGAAGAAGAAGACTGTGGCGAGGAGCCCGGTCAGGAGAAGCCTGTCAGTTGCCGTAGTTCTCAAGGAGCCCCCTGATCCTTTCCCTGGTTGCCCGGGTGGATGACCATTCCAGGGCTATTCGGCCGAGACTGTCCTGCTGCAGCTGATCGGACTGCTGCAGAGCCCTTCGAACCCATGCCTCAGCCAGCAGATCCCTCGTTCTCAGATCGCGCACGGTTGAGCTGAAACCGAATATATCGAACCTGTCCCACTCGGGCGCCGGACCTGCCGGACCGAAGAGTAGCCCTCGAAGCTCGAATTCCGGTTTCCCCCAGGCTCTCGTAGAGTAGACCGGTCTTCCGGCGACCTCGGCAGGTAATGGTTCGGTAAGCGCGAGGTCGAAGTAGTTGCCATAGAGATCGACCGGCACAATGTCGGGCCTGTAGTCTTCGATGTCGATCAGGTATGCAAGGTAAAAGGTATCGTGCGAGACAGTGCAATAGATCGATTCAAAGCCTGTACTCCCGAGCATGTCCCGGGAAACCAGCCAGGCCGCGTTATCGTCCTTCCGCACGGATCTGGATATGCCCGCGGTACACCCCGCGACTACAAGGAGCAGAACGATCCCCCTGCAAAAGAGCCCCCGCTTCCAGAGTGCACTTATCCCCGTTGCCGCCATCACTCCCAGGGGGAGCAGAGCAAGCCAGGCCATGCTGTCCAGATCGTCGATCCTGTAGAGGGAAAGGAAGAGAAGTGCTGCCCCCAGGGATGCCACCGGACGTCTCCAGTTCCTCCATCCGGCAGCCGCTAGAATGAGCAGTAACGCAAGGACGAAGGGTCCCAGAGAGGCCATGATCGAGTAGAGGCCTTCCAGTGAGGGCAATGACAGTCTGTAGCCGTAGAGACCGATGTAACCTAGCATGTGAGGGATGGTGTCCGGCCTCGTGTAGTGAGCAATCCCCGCCATCTGCGAGCGGAGCGGAACGTAGAGCCAGAGCGATGCAGGAATCAGGGCGAAAAGGACCCACCACGACCGGAATTTCTCCGACCATGCCATGGGCAGTATAAAGATCGAAGTCGGGTGTCCGCCGAACAGAGCCAGCGAGAAGATGTAGGGTCCGGCCCTGGACTTCCTCATCGCAAGTGCGCAGGCAACAAGGAATATGGCCAGTGCATGTACTTCCAGTACGCAGGTCTGCGACAGTACGGGAGGAAGGTTGAGAAAGAGAAAAGGGCCTGCTATGGAACCGACTTCGCCTGTGCCGAGGGAGAGGAAAGCCCGGGTCAGGACCAGGTACGCCAGCGCAGCGAGGATGCAGTTCGCGATGAGCATTCCGCTGTAAGTATGCCCTGTCGGAACACCTGACAGCCTGAGAATCCAGATGAAGAGAGGGTATCCGGGCGGGTGAGCGATGTCGAGGTTACGTCCGGCAACGGCAAACTCAGCCCCGTCTACCGCATCGAATCGTGTGGGACCGCATGCAAGGCAGATCAGTGCCGTAAGGAGAGCGAGGAGAGATACCAGGATCCTTTTCGACATTGCTAATCAGGAGGGGTATCCGCAAAGGGGATCTCGTCTTCCCTCCCCTGTGCGAAGAGGCTCCCGGCGAGATCCCTCTGGAGCCCTGGAGCTCCAGGATGCAGAGTCAGACCGTATCTGCTGTGAGCCTCCAGCAGTTCCCACTCACCGGCTGCCGAGGCAGCCGCACATGCCACCCTGAAGGCATTAAGCCCCGGGTCGGGTCCGGCAGCTATAGCCCTCTCTGCGAATACGAGGGCCGAATCCGGCTGATCTGCCTCGAGGTACCAGATCGCAGCCATTTCGAGAACCTGTACCGACCCCGGCCTGAGCCGGAGACACCGCAACAGGAGATCTCTGCGATCCGGAGCGTGTCCCGCTGTTATCGGAGCTCTCAGCCTTGCCGTCATCAACTCGGTCGATCCGGGGAACTCGTCCTCGGCAGTCCTCCAGAGCATGTCGTAGTCTCCTCCGGTGAGAGCCCGCAACTCGATACCCCAGGCGTACTGCCCGGGATCGGTTCCAGGGATCTGAAGGGAAGCCTCAGAATAGGAAAGAGCGGCCGTTGTGTCGCCTTCATGCAGATGGATCTTCGAATAGGCCGCGAAGAGATCGGGCATGGGTCCTGTGAGTGAGTGAATGTGGTCGAGCAGCGGAAGATCCCCCTCTCTGACCGCATGAGCGATTAGGATCGGTATCAGACCGCTTTTGTCCGTTCGTTCGCTGCCGGCAAGGTAAACGTCGAGCAGTCTCCTGAAATCCCCGTCGTCACCACGGGCAAAGCTCAGGTTCACCCCGACCTTAAGGATCTCGGGAGAGGAGTCCCCACGGATGGTGGCAACCGAGTATGCCCACGACGCCCTGTCCATTTCTCCTTGGAGATGTGCTGTCTCCGCCAGGTGGAGTAACTCCCCGCCTGCAGCGGCCTCGTATCCGGCTGAGACGAGACCGTAGGCAACCCTTGTGCTCCTCGTGAAAGCATCTGTGGCTCGCGACTGAGCGTTCAGCCATGCACTGCCGTCCAGAGGTCTACCCAGGATAGGGATTATCAGTGCCGCTGCCATCAGCATGGCCGGGATTGCTTTCCACCGCTCGAGCAGTGCGGAAAGCAGAACTGCGGACAGCATTACTGCGAGACGCGGCTTCAAGAGGGAAGGGGAGGCAGGTGAAGCTGCCAGGAGCAGCAGAAGCGGGTAGAGAAGCGCTGTCGACAGCCGGTGCGGCCCGGGGAGCGCAGCGACGGAAACAGCAAGGCTGGCCAGGACGAACGGGACCCATCCGGCAGCAGCGGCGATCAGAAGTGCGGCAGCTGTCGTCCCCCAGCGGCAGCCTCCTGTGAACTGCCTTGAGACCAGTATCAGCATTCCTGCAATTGCGGCTCCAGTGATGGCTACGACGTCCGCGAATGTAGCCGCTCCTGCGGATAGAGCGGTGACAAGGGCTGCCACCGCACCCGACAGGGGAGCGATCAGACCGGGCGCCCATCTTCGGAAGGAGGAAACGGCTCTCTTCCACTGTGCTGGAAGGAGAACGGATACGAACCAGCCTCCTATGCAGATGACCGGAATGGAGTCGATGAGAAAGATCGTGTAGTGGGCAGCCCCCGTCAGCGGGGGCTCGGTACTTGCGTGCCACTGCATGAAGAACTGTGCTCCCTCAGCCCAGGGAAAGAGACGGGACGAGAGGACGTAGACAAGGTACGGCCAGGTGAAGAAGACCAGGAAGACCGGAGCGAAGACGACTGCTGTCAGTACCCCTCTGAGCAGGCGCCTGCTACGGCAGACCGATGCGGTGAAGACCCCGGCAAGAACGCACCCTATTGCTGCTTCAATCCTTATCCCTGCGGTCGTTCCGGGAAGGTCGACCGAGGGATTGAAGAAGTTGAGCAGGAAGTGTGCCGCGTTCGACTTGTCCAGTGGGAAATAGCCGATGGCGGATGTGGTGCCGAGCAGGAGGTCGAGCAGCGGCGGGAGCAGTGTCAGCGTCCAGGCAAACACCATGACCTTCAGGAGCCTGCCCAGCGGGTATCCGGAGAAGAGGTGGAGGAGCCCGGCAAGACCGGTCATCGGAAAGACGTACGCGATGGGGAAGTGCAGGAAGAAAGCAGGTGCGGCGAAGAGAGAACCCAGAGCCGCAGCCTCGAGCAGGTTCCTCGTGATAAAGGTTGCGGCGAAGAGCGCGCAGAGCTGTACAGGTGAAGCCTGGATAGCTCCGATCCTGTCAACTGTCCTCCTGACCAGCCCGGGGTTCAATTCTTACCGTCCTGGGTCAGGGGGGGCGGGGGAACCGAGAATGCTGCAAGGCTCGGAATCCCCTGAGAGATGGATGGATCCCAGGGAAGATCTGCCAGCACGCGGAGGGTTGCCAGGTAGTCGAGCGGGGTCATTCCGATCACGTCTCCATTCCTTATCCCCGGACCTGCCAGGATGACCCAGCCCCTGCCGGACAACGGACCGGGTGGTGCATAGAAGGAAACACGCAGCCTGCCGGATGATGTCTGCTCCATCCATATCCTGCACACCTCTCTTGCCGTAACAGGCTCCAGTCCGCTGGTACAGACTACTACTAGATCGGGCAGGTTCATCTCCATCAGCCGTATCACAGCAATCTGCCTTCCGATGGGATCGGACCATTCGCATTCCTCCAACTCCGTCTCGATCCCTTGCGGTTCGATCTCGGCGGGATTGCCGTCGGCACCCGTGATTATCCTCATGTTCTCCCTCTGGCTGCCCGAATCGGCAAAAGGGCAGTCCACGAGCAGGAGAAGCCTGTCCTCACGGGCAGCCTCCGATATCAGGATAGAGATGACATCCGGGACATTCCCCGAGTAATCGGTAGCGAGCATGCCAAGGTATGCCGAAGAATCGGGGGAGATGCCCCGGACTTGCCACGGCAGCACCGTGTTGGAGGGGAAATTATCGAACACGACGAGCACCATGGGGATCGAGGGTTCACAATCCGCCACTGATTCTGAATCACCACCTCCACTGCAGGAGCAGAGCAGAGTGAGGAGGATTGACAGAAGCAGGCATTCTTGCACGGGTCCCCCAATCGCGGACAGGTATGATCCGGCGGAATATACGAAACGGGTCAGGACTTTGAAAGGAGACTGTGGTGCTTGATATCCGGTCCTGAGGGGTTAGAGTTGCATTATACCTCATACGGAGAAGGGAGCTCAGGCTGAGCAGCAGGAAAGTCGAAAGCGGAGACAGCTACCTCTACGTTGCAGTTCTTCGCGACGGTATGAAGGACATGGACTGGGTGGTAAAGCTAAATCCCGACCGGAATCCCAGGAAGCGGTGCCTGAGAGTAGGCAGGATGTCCGGGGTCAGGAGTATTAGACGCATATCCAGGATGTGCCCCTTCCCGGGGAAGATGAGCCTTCTGCGGGGTTACACGAGGATGTACGATTCCGAAGCTGTGCGTTCCCGGCTCGAAGTCGGACTCGCCCTCGAGAGGGAGCTCGTTCAGACGCTCCGGCGTGAAGGCTGGACCGTCGCGAACAGACTACCTGCCAGGAAATGGAAGGTCTACGTAATAGAGCTCGATCCGACCGTCAGGAAGCACCGCAAGGTCCGGGCGGCCAATCCCGATGCAGATCCGGCGAAACCGTGTCTTTACATCGGGCAGACGGGTCGAGAGATTGCCGAGAGGTACATGGAGCATCAGTCCGGTACGGGCAAGAAGAGGGGTGCAAGGTTCCTCGAGGGCAGCTGCATCGGGCTGAGAGAGGATATCTATGCCGTATTCAACCCGATGCCACAGCTCGAATCACTTGTCCTGGAAAGGGAGCTGGCTCTCGAGCTGCGTGAAGAGGGATATACGGTTCTGGGCGGTCACTGACCCCAAACAGGGAGGGGGTGAACCTTTATGAAGAAGTCAGGCAGGTCAGGAGGGAAGAGCATATCAGCAGGGAAGATGTTCCGGTCGGCTTCGAAACGTGCTCGAAGTGCCGGGAAGAGCATGTTCGGCGGCAGGTCGAAGGGGAAAACCGGTCGGATTTCGGGAGGTTCAAAGGGTTACTCCGCGGGAAAATCCTCCAGACCCCTTCCGGGCGGAACGAAAAAACCTGATGCACGTGGTGGTTACAAGTCCCGGGACGATTTCGTGAAACCGCCCCATGACCCCGGTCCGAAGTCGATCGAAGAGATTGCAGAAGACATCGACCAGACCGGGAGCTGGACCGAAGAGAGCGAATCCGGCCAGGGAGGTGGCGGCGGCTGCTG
>SDBS01002455.1_pt1 | contig 18499 bp, 16 predicted proteins | sample 2277091 | NCBI WGS metagenome assembly SDBS01 (sample SAMN10404972, study PRJNA504765) | marine sediment metagenome | isolation source: marine sediment core GS10_PC15, 163 cmbsf | place: Arctic Ocean: Southern Knipovich Ridge | collected 2010 | reverse complement strand
CACTTTTTGAGTATTATGCCCGCAATGACAAGCGTGGACCTGGTTCGCCATGACGAGCGAAGGGGGTCATAAAGTCAGTAATGGTAGTGGTTTGGATGCAGTGTCCGTTGTCCGGACATTCACTAAGAACCTAAATCTCTTATTTCTTGCCAGCTTCCGCACCGAGAATAGCCCTACCTGGAATCACTAGCCCAATAACAAGAAGCACCAGGGCAATTAGCATTAGTACTATGTCTATTGAAGATGCCAGAGTAATGTAATAAGCCATATTGCTACCCCAGACTATGATGCTTGCCACGAGAAAGGCAAACCAGGTCTATTTCTTACCCTTACGGTAGCTAGTCAGGGCTAAGCACATCTCCAGGTATCATTCCTTCACATTGGCTAGGATAAGGAATTGAGCTTAAGTAGCAAATTATTGGGGTTACATCTACTGCACCAATGGGAAAAGGTTTTTTGTAATCTTTTCTTACGCCTGGCCCGGACATAATAAACGATCCTTTCACGGAGCAGCCACAGTAGGTAGTACTGGGAAGAAAAGAGTGGTGTCTACCAAACTCTGGTCCTTCCAGCACCGACTCAAAACCATCTTCAGGTAAATCTTTCGGATCGACGCCGGTTATGGTATCGGTGAATTTGTTGGAATAACCTTCTTTGAAGAAATAGAGCACATCCCCCATTCTATCTCCCCAGTGGCCCAATTCCCTTGCGTGTTCCTTTCTTATAGCCAGGGAAATAGGGCACTCTCCTGTTTCTGGGTCTCTGATGCTGTAAAGAATATCAATAATTCTGGATTTTACTGCTTCGTATTGTTCAGGCTCAACAATGCCGCTGGGATCTCTTCCTTTAAGGTTCACCCAAATATTGTGAGTTACATAGTTTATTCCCAAAACGACTCTGCTTTTGGATAGATCGATGACTAAACGGCCCCTATCATTCTGTTTGAATTGCAGCACGCCGTTCTTCCTGAAAAACACCTCTAGAGCGACTCTTCTTTTAGTAGGAATACCCCCGTGGTCTGACAGAACTACCACCAGACTGTTTTCATCGGCACAGCTTTTCACTACATCTCCCACGAAGCCGTCAATAATCTTGTATGTATCTCTGAATTTTTGCCAGGCGGCTTCCACTTTTTCTGGATCATAGGTGGGAGATTCTGGGCAGAGATGGTTTAGTTCATCATGATTCAATCCATCAGGAGCATGAATTTGAGTGAAGAGAACATCCCAGGGATACTTCTGGGTCAAATATTTACAGGTAGAGGAAAGTCCTTCTGCCATGTCTTTTACAGACTCGTAGATCTGGCAAAGAGGAGATTTCTTGGAAATGAGTCCGTCGCCCTGCGCTTGGTCAGGTTTTCTCTTGCGTCTCTTCAGGAACTCATCAGTAAGTTCCTGAGCAATTCTTGAAGGATAGGCCCAGCCTTCAGAGGCAAAGATCGCTGTCCTCTCCAGAACAATGTCTTTTCGCTGCCAGGATAGTTCGAGCAGGGATAATTTGAATTTTCCCACTATCTTTGCCTTAAACTCCTGGCGGACTATCATATTCGAATAAATCCTTTCCCCAATAGTTGGGGAGAACTCCTCCTGTATCCATTCACTTTCTTCACCTACGCCAAGAGTGGCTATTGCTTTTGCTGCATCTTTATCTTTGCATACGAAAATCTTATTATAGCCAGTGTTGTCGGTGGCAGCTATAAGCAGCCAGTAGGATAAGGAGGAATTATGTTTTTGAGCAGCGTATTCTTCCTCAGGAGCTAGCTGAACTCGCCCTGTTACATCGAAATGGGTCTCCAGGAGCGGACGGGTAGAAGAGGGTAAGTTTTTCCATCCCATAGCTTGGCGAACTACCAATGTGTTGGCTTGATGGGAAAGGTCTCCGTCTGAACTGGTGGAGAATCTCTCCTCGTTACTCATTCGGCAAACGGGTGAGGAATGAGGCCCCGTTCCGTCCACCACTAAACCGTGTTTTGTGTTGGTCGGCCATCCTCCCGGAAAATTTACCAGTATCACTCTCTTGCCTGCCTTCTCCGCTGCTTGCCAAATATACTCTGCCTTGCAGAGACGGTTCATGAAGTGCTCAGTATTTACATTTGCGGTGATAGGGAAGAGATTGTTTCCCATATTATAGACCTTCTCAAAAGGCTCTCCTTCGATATGGAAGCCAAAGGAATTGATTCCATGCGTTCCTGGCCAGGCACCGGTAGCGATTGTGGTCCAGTTGGTGGGAGTATCTGCGTAGGCTGCCGGAATGAGTTCCGAAAAGACGCCATTTTTGACCAGCTTGCTTATGTTGGGCAAGATTCCTTCCTTGAGAAACTTGCTGAAAAATTCCGGAATTGCTCCGTCGACTCCGATTACTATCAGCTTCTTAGCTTTTTCTTCAGGCATACCTGTCTCCTTTTCTAGTCTTACATTTGGATATTAGACTTGAGTGTTTGTTCTGCTTATTGTGTCAAAAGAGGTGTGCATCCAGGTGCACCCTTCAGTTTACGCAGAAACTCGGGAATTTCTCCCCCGGCGTCGGAAATTGCCGCCTGCCTCAATTGTTCGCAGATACGGGGGTGCTGTTCGGCGACGTTTCTTTCTAGTTTGGGGTCAACTTTCAGATCATATAATAGAGGAGCTTCACCCCATAAATAAGCATTATACCACCAACGGCTATTACGGACCATAACAAAAGGACCCCAACCACAGCTAACATGATCATAGATATCTTTTTCTTTACCCAGGGCTAGTCTCCAGATGTCTTTTCCATCCATAGGCTTTTCTGGTTCTATTCCCAGCCGGGCGAGGATAGTGCGGGGTAAGTCAAAGTTATAAACCAGCTTATCACAGGTTTTGCCGGCTCCTTCTCCTGAGGGGTGACGCACCATCAGCACCAGATCGGCGATTTCCCGGGAAAGAGGATGGCCTTGTTTTCCCACCAGACCTTGTTCACCAATGCAATGGCCATGGTCGGATATAACGACGATGAGAGTATTTGTCATAAGGTTCAGACTCTTCATTTTTTCCAGAAAATATCCCAGCCAACGGTCAATCAAGGTTACCTCTCCGGCATAGTTGGCTCGAAAGCGTTTTAATACCCTGGAGCTCACCTGATCCGCATCTCCATAGAGAGACGACAGGAAGTCAACAGTATTATCTTTGGTATCGTAGAGCTTCCGGTAGTGGGCAGGTGGATCCCAGGGCTCGTGAGGATCAAAAGAGTCAAGGACCAGGAAGAAGTTTTCCGCATCCTGATTCTGCTCCAGCCACCTGGCCCCTTCTCTAAAAAGCTGAGCAGGAAAGTAATCTTCTTCGCTGTTCCTATCAGCTACGTTAGTGAGGTACTTGCCAATGAAATCGGCAAATTTCAATCTAGTTCCCCCTCCTTTTAATTCCTTCCTCAGGTTTTTGGGGATATAACTTTCAATTTTTTCCAGCGACAGCGGGGGCCCGGAGCGATAAGGGTCGGCTTCCTGCCCTCTTATCCAGGTCCATTGATCGAAACCGCGATGAAAGTTCATAGATGGTTTGAATTGATGGTAGGCGTCAGTTATGAATCCAGTCCGATAGTCATGCCCTTGTAGAATCTCGGCAATGGTATCACGCTCCTCGGAAACAGGTCCCCAGCCGGGCATTCCAGTAAAAACATTTCCTTTGTAGCCCTTATGTCCCCGGAAAGGGAAGATGCGAAAACCGGTTTGTAGAGCTCGTCGCACCTGCAAAGTGGGCAGCGATTCTGGGTAAGCATGGGTGAAGAGCATCGATTCCTTGGCCAGGGAATCCAGATGTGGGGTCCTGATCCAGGTGTTCCCGTAGCAGCCCAGGTGATCCTGTCTCAAGCTATCGATAATTACGAGTACTACATTCATACACTTTCCTCCTTATGAGTTTTTCTTAAACCAACTATCTTCGGTGTGCTTGTCCATTCGCAGTTGTTTATTTGTCAAGAAGGCTAATAAACCATCCCGCAGGCTTTGTTCCATTTGAACCGTCTTGGGGTGTCCGATCAGGTTGTTCTGCTCGCAAGGATCCTCAATGAGGTCGTAAAGTAGGATACCCATTCCTGTCTCGTCCACTGCGTATTTGTGTCGGCTGGTCCGAATCATGCTGTTATGATGGCCAAAAAACGAAACTTCGCTGAAGACAGCATGACGGTGCTTCTTTTCAGGATCTACCAGCAAAGGCCAGAGTGACTGGCCGAAGCAGTGCTCAGATGGTGCCGCTCCGGCAGCTTCTAAAAGGGTGGGATAAATGTCAATAATTTCTACCAAAGACCTACAAACCCCTCCCTTCTGTACTTGAGAAGGCCATCTTATAATCAGAGGAACCCGGATGCTTGACTCAAAAAACACCTTCTTATAGAGGCACTGGTGGTCACCTAGCATCTCACCATGGTCAGACCAAAAAACGATCAATGTTTTTTCTGGTCCACCAAGCTCCTCAAAGGCCGATACAATCGGGCCGACCCAGTCATCGACCAGAGATATCTTGCCGTAGTAGTGGGCTGTGGCCTTTCTTATTTGCTTAGCAGGTATCTTCTCGGCGATTCTTTCTGTTTTCATACGATCCAGAATTCTCTGGGGAACCCATGTACCGATTGAACCTGGTGGAATCGGTGCAGGAATAGTGTCAGGATCATACATCGAGGCATAACGACCCGGTGCGTCCCAGGGTTCATGAGGGGCGCCAAATCCCACAAACATGCATAATGGACTATTGTCCCGGTAAGATTCTAAGAATTCCACAGTCTTTCGCCCAATATAGCTGTCAATAAAATCTTCTTCCGGGAGGGGACTTGGCCAGACTGGACACATATCTATGTTCTCCGGGTCTTCAGGGTAACCTCTCATTCTAAATCTTTTTGTATAGTCGTCTCTAAATGTTTTCAATAGTCCCTTGCTTTTCCAATAATCTGTCAGGTAGGAGTCTGCCCTCAGAGCAGCCCATGGACCAGTGGTTTCATGCACGTAATCCAATCCTCGTGCGTGCATATAATTCTCTTGTTCTGAGAGATGTTCGCCTGAAAGGTGGGAGTAATAATGAGATTTTCCGATGTGTGCCGTAAAATAGCCTTGCTTTTGGAGATGATGAAAGAAAGTCTCATCATCCTTGGGCAGCTTGCCGGCATTTTTCCACATATTGTGGTTATGTGGGTAGAGTCCGCTGATAAATGATGCTCTGGCAGGCATACAAACAGGACTTACGGTGTATGTAGAGGCAAAACGTACGCCTTCATTGGCTATATTGTCAAGATTGGGAGTACGAACTATCGGATTTCCTGTACATCCCATTGAATCAGCGCGTTGTTGATCAGTCATGAGAATGAGAATGTTTGGCTTATGGCGCACAGTTACTCTCCTTGTGTGGCATTTTCTTGTGCTTGGCACAAATCACCTATCCATAGCCTCCCATAGAATTCTTCCCTCGGATCTATTTGGCGTGGGGATTCCGAGTAGATATGATATAGTGGGGGCGATGTCAACTAAATGGATGATTTTCTTACTGGAGACACCCTTTTTAATATTTGGTCCGCAGAATACCGTGGCGGCAAGCATGGTCCATTGTTCCTCCTCGAACTGGACGGAGTGCAGATACCCGTGATGATTTCCTGTAAACCATATCTGCCCTGTATCTTGCTCTACGGGGTTGATTTTGGACGGAGACCTGGATTGTTGACCCCTGGCAAAATAGACTACATCCCCCACCCGGGAACTATCGAGTCCCATAAAGGCAGCCTCTTCTCTTCGCAGAGCTAGCGCAACAACTCTATCCCCTGTTTCAGGGTTCCTGTAGTCGAGGAGAGCTTCTATGATTTTGTCGACAATCCTGGCTCGTTGTGTTGGCTCAACTATCCCATGAGGTTCTCTTCCCTTGAGGTTGACATAGACATAATCTCCCTGGACCTCAGCTGCTTTTGTCTTAGACCAATCTATGACCTTTGTCCCTGTTGTTTGCAGGGGGAAGAAAGAATCCATAAACTCTCGCTTATAGGTGAGGAGTCCTTTTTGCGCAAGAATGTCATTGACGGGAGGTATCTCACTGCGCACAGGAAGCATACCATGGTCGGAGGTAAGGACAATAAGTGTCTCATTCATGTCTAACTGGCAAAGAATGTCTCCTACAAAGTTATCAACCAGGCCGTAGGTCTTTTCCATCATCTCACCACAGAGCTTCTCCCTTCCCGAGGAATAAGTAATGCACCTGGGGTCTGTTCCGCCCAGAAATACGTGCCCCATATGGTCAACCCAGTGACACTGAGTAATAAACATGTCCCATTCCTCGTTGCTGAGAAGATACTTGGCGGCTTGTCCCAGCCATCGTGATTGGTATTGCATTTCTTCAAATAGTGTCGTATCATCGATCCATCCTCTGGCATAGAGGGCATGTAGATAACAGACTTCCTGGAAAGGGCCAACCTTTTCAAGAAGTCTACTTCCCATATTATCCGGAACGGTCCAGCCAGTAGTGGGGAAGATTTGACTGCCATATAAGTGTATGTCTTTGCTATCCCTGGACAGATTTATCAATTTAAAGCAAAAGGTTCCTTCCACTACACCACGCTTGTCGGTCGAAAACTTCTTTTTAAACCATTGAGACCACGTACCTTTCTTGAGCAAGAAATGGGGACCGCAGGCATTCCTGTCATCATTTTCAAATAGACGTAGAGTCTGATAACCTGTTTGTCTAGTACCCTGTAGCAGACCAGGAAGCATAATCTCCAGCCCTCCTCCAGTAGGCTTTATTTTAACCACAATCTCAAGTGGGGGCAGTGCATTTGAATTAAGAAGTTGTTTTAAGTTCGCCCACTTCCTGGCAGGCATTGGTTCAAGTTTGTTGCTCCATGGTAAGGCATCGGAAGGAGGGCCAGTCATTCCCCTGCATGACCCCAGAGTTCTTGTTGAGTGTATGAGAGGCGGCGCTATGGCCAGGGTATTCCAGTCAGGGTCAGAAAAACCCTCAACCTGTATCCCGTTACTGAGAACTGAGGGCCAGGAGCCAGGATATTTCAACAGAATCACTTTTTTCCCTGCTCTTTCTGCAGATTCCCATAGTCTTTCAGCCAGGCAATGATTGGAAAAGAAACCGCTTTTTAGTTTGTTAAAGGGATCACCAGGTTCGTGCATAGCCATGGCGGTTACCCCGTGAGCGCCCACGTGGGCGCCTGTGGAAATTGTTGCCCAATTCATTGCCGTTCCTGCCGGAGGGGAAGAGAATGACTTTGTGGAGAACCCATTATTGACCAGATTGCCCACATGAGGCATTATTCCAGCTCTACTAAACTTGGTCAGATAACCCAGCGTAGCTGCATCTACGCCTATCATGACTACCTTTTTAATTTTTTCCATCTTTTACCTTCTGCTTAACTGCTCCCGATTCTGAGTCAAGGAGTACTTATCGGTGTAATACAGCATCTATAGTCAGACTACTTCAATCTTCAGGACCTTGGAGCCATAATATTCTTCTTATCTTTCCTTTCTCAGTTTCCATTGAGAGAGAGTGAAAGTCAGAAGAATTGTAAACATCACCACAGCAACCGCGGATCCGTAGCCCATCCTGAACGAGTTAAAGCCGACATCATATAGGTAATATATCAGTACTTCGGTACTGTGAAGTGGGCCTCCGCCTGTCATGACATATATGGTAGTGAATTCCCTCCAGACCCTTATGCATGACATAATAACGACTACAAATATAACCGGTCGTAGCAAGGGCACAGTGATATGTCTAAGGGATTGCCATTTACTTGCTCCATCTATTATTGCAGCCTCGTAATAAGTCTTGGGAATTCCCTGCAGGCCGGCCAAATAGAGCACCATAAAAAATCCCATTCGCTTCCAAATCAACATAAACATGACAGATGGCAGGGCAGTGTTGGCCCGAGTGAGCCAGGTTCCGCGTGGCAATCCAAATTTTGTCAGCATCAGATTAAAAAATCCATAACGGTAGTCATAGAGCCACATCCAAATAATCCCCACGGCAACTAGTGAAGTGACCACAGGGATGTAGTAGGCTGTTCTGAATATGGCTCGGCCTTTTAGTTTTTGATTAACGAGGACGGCCAGAAGTAGGGAGACAACTACGTAGATAGGAACCGCTCCAACTGTCAGGTATAGAGTGTTGCCAAGAGCGTTCCAGAATGAAGAATCGCTCAGCATCTCAATGAAGTTGCCGAGTCCTATGAAATTTCCCTTAACAATAGTGGTCCACCGGAAAGTGCTTATGTAAAAACAAAACAGCAACGGATATATGTAAAAAGTAAGATAAACGGCAAAACCGGGCAGTAAAAACAAGAATATTGTGAGGATTCCCCGCTGTTTTCTCCTGCTAAACCACACTGTCCCCCCCCTTTTTTTAGTATTTGAGGCCGGTCATTCCGACTCCTCGTACAAAATACTTCTGAAATAAGAAAAACACAACTACCGTAGGTATTATTGTTAAAACACAAGCTGCCAACAATAGGTTCAGTTGTACTATATCTTCATTTTTGAAGAAACTCAAACCGATTGTCAATACTCTCATCCTATCCGTATTTGTGACGATAACGGGCCATAAGAGCTCATTCCATACAGCCTGAAATCGGAAAATAGCCATCACTGCAAAAGCCGGTTTCGTTAGGGGTAGAATGATCATCCAGAATGATCGGAATCTACCACATCCATCTATTAAGGCTGCTTCCTCTATTTCGCGGGGAATGGAAAGGAAGAATTGTCTGAAAACGAAACAAGCAAAAGGGGTAAATAGGCCGGGAACGATTAACCCCCGGAAGGTATCCACCCAACCTAGCTCGGCAACCAGAAGGTAGCGAGGAATTACGAGAACCTCTGGCGATATCATCATTCCTGCCAGCACGAATAAGAAGAGGAGATCCCTTCCTCGGAAGTTCATTCTAGCAAGAGGGTATGCCATTAGAGAAGCAATTAGAATCGTACCGGTTACTTTGAAGAGTGCAACTATGCCACTATTGATAAAATAGCGGGGAAAATTACCTGTATTCCATACGTCTAGATAGTTTTGCCACCTTACTGTGTCGGGAAGCCAGGTGGGTGGAAAGGTATTTATCTCGATAAGGGGCTTAAATGAGTTGAGAATCGCCCATATCAAGGGTATCAGGAATATTAGGGCCAGGAATGAAAGACCGATATACATAGCGGTCGCAGAAAGGATGCGGATAGATGAAATGCGTCTACTTTTTTCTTGCATAAGTGTTTTTTCGCTGTTGTCTCGGTCAAAATATAATACACTTTTCTTTGAGTTATTTTAGATGTTCTTTCTATCACCAGGGTGCATCCAATGAATCCCGCCTATTTCAGGGCGAGATCCATTGGATGTAATATGCTGCATGCCTGCAGGAAGTTCTACAAATTAACTATCGGTATTTGTCCAATTAGGCTCTTTCCAAGAACCTTGCTCTTTCGCCTTGGCGATTGCCTGCTCGTATTCTAGGGCGGCTTGCTCAAGAGCCTCCTCGGCTGTGGCTTCGCCATAAACTGCCAGCTGGATAGCATTCTTTTGAATCTTCTTAAGTTCCCCTACTATGGCAGTGCGAGGTCGGTGACGAAATAGGTACTCAGGATCTTCAATAATCTCCGCGAAGGCCTTGATAGCCGGATTCGTCTTTACAAATTCCTTCCATATAGGGGTAGCGAGCGTGGAGAATCGAAAAGGGAATTCTCCTATCTCTGTTATTACTCTTGGATTCTCTTGGGAGCTGGTGATCCAGCGCAGGAATTTGTAGGCAGCTTCTTTCTTACTGGTTTGCTCGAAGATAGCCAATGGCTGGGAGTTGAACGATACTACCTTCAGTTCGGGATCGACATACGGATAAGGAGCTACCGCCCAATCGAAGTCGAAAGAGTAAGGGCTGATATCAGGGCTGACCGGTATCATTCCTATCTTCCCACTACCAAAGTATTGATATAGCTGAGTCATAGGGGTTAGATCGGGGGCGAATGGGTCGCTTATTGCATATGTCGTTTGACAATCTATCCAAAACTGAAGGGCTTCTACTGCCTCGGGCCCATCGATAAGAACTGTACCAGATTGTTCGTCATAGATGTCGGCTCCCCATCTCCAAAGATCGGCCGCGAAGGGAGTTGTAATCCAGTTCTTATTTCCAAAAGGAAGGCCATATCCCCATTGATCCGGAGTTCCATCTCCATCGGTATCCTTGGTTAAGATTTTGGCGTATTCCACTAGCTCTTCAATACTTCGAGGCGGATTGTCAGCATCGAGCCCTGAGGCCCTGAACAGATCTTTGTTATAGGCTAATCCTGCCATTTCTAACTGGTAAATCCAAGGCATTGCCAAGAGTCTTCCGTAGTAACTATGGAACTCTATCACCTCAGGTCGTACATCTGCCAATTCAAGTTCTGTCTGGTAGTTTTCACTTAACTCATCCATTGGAACAAGGATTTTTTCTCCGCTGTACTGCATGGGATACTTGACTGCTATGGGTAGGCGAAGCACATCGGGTGCGATACCAGCGGTGAAGGCCAATGTAATCTTTTCCTGGTATTTGGCGCCGCTACCAGGGAACTGAACTTCTACCCTGATCTCAGGATGAGCCTGGTTAAATCTGTTCACCGCTTCCTGAATTGCATTCATGTAGAACTCAGGCTTGGTGTTGTGCCAAAAGACTATCTTTTCTTGAGCAAGACCCAGACCGGTAAACAGGCTCGATGATACCAAGAAGATAGTTACTATTATTATGATTCTCAATTTACCAAATTTTCGGCTAGGCATAGTATTCTCCTTTTATAAATTACGTTTTCGGCCTCACCACTCTTGTCTGCGACCTACGACGAATAACACAATGTCTCCTGTTGTCCACTTCTGCTAACTTCTCCAAGAAGATGTCCGATAACTCAAAATTACCCCATAGTAAATTTACCTTGTACAGTTAACGGCTTAATGAGTTCTTCTGTTATAAAATAGCTATCACCACCTCCTCTGTTGATTCTTGACCCCTTTATGTTAATCTGAAAGCTTGGGTGGTCTGGCTCGTCAAGGAGTTCTTTCTCATCTCAAGACAAGGTTAGCTGCTACCCCCCCTGTTCTTGGCTCTCAAGGTACTGAAAAGTTGAGTCTCGGTCTATCCTCGTCTCTTTATCTTCCGGATAGGTAAGCTCTGACCAGTCCTTCAAACTGGGCAGGAGGTGATCCTTTACCTTTTCCTCTGGAAAATCTTCTGAAGTTATGTCTTAAGGTAAAAAGCTCAAAGTGGGTCTACGCTCCACCCTGAATCCAGAAACCTTCCATTATCTGATAATGGGGCTTAACCAATTATTTTTCATCGTCACTTTCTTTTTAAATCCAATGCAAATCAAAATCTCACCTGCTTTGTTATGAAAAAACTTAACAAATTTCTTCTTAGTCCTTGCTCAATTTTTATCTACCTTTACGAAGAATTGTAAACTCAAAATTATCTTTTATCCAGTATTCACGAGTAAATAAAATAGGATGATTTTCCGCGTCATAATTAACTTGTTTAATCAAAAGAATAGGAGAGCCGATCGCTACTTTTAGCTTTTCGGAGAGATCAACATTTGCTACCATTGGAATCAGTTTTGCAATCCCATAATCAATATTCTGGTTGTATTTCTCATTCAAGCGCTCATACAAGCAACCAGTGAAATGATTAAATTTGTCTTTTCCTACAATCGCTTTCGGAAAAATATTCACTCCATAAACCACTCTCTTTTCTTTAATCTTGCCCACTCTTTCTAGGTGAATTAATGATGAGCCTTTTTCAATATGGAGAAGTTCGGAGACAAAGGAATCTGCAGAAATAATTGTTATGCTAGTTTTTGTATGTTTTAGTTCTATTCCCATCGATCTCATCACTTGCACAGCTCCTAAGTTCTTATCCAGAGGATATTGTCGGCGAAGAGACTCTCTTACAAAAGTTCCTACTCCTGGTCGCCTATAGATTAGGCCGTCTTCTTCCAATAGACGTAGGCCTTCTCTTAGTGTACCTCTACTCACTCCTAACATCTTAGCAAGTTGAGGTTCGATCGGAAGCTGACTAGTGGAGGAGAATACTCCATTACGGATAAATTCGATTATTTTTTGTTGCACCAGTATGGACAATGGTTTTGTCGGTCGATCTATTTTTATTCCCATTTTGTTATAGTAAGTCCAACATAATATGTTAATCATAATATATATAGTTTTACCTTTTTGTCAAGAGGCGTTGTCTTGTGTGAAAAATTGAAAGTAGATGCTGATTTTGGGAGCTCAGGGGAAAATAGACTAAAGTGAGAAGTTTTTGGCAGGAAAACGGAAAGGAAAAAAATAATTTAAAAGGATCCTATCATTGCTGATGCTCTATAAAGGGTAAAGGTGGGGAAAAAGCAATGCCTACCCCATTATAGGCGAGACAGTCCCTTGAATTTGAAAGGAAGCTATGGGAAAATTATTCTTGTTTTAGTTTTTCTATGAACTCTCCTATTTTCTTTTTGGAAGCCTTCTCAGGTAACATTTCCTCCGGTTCCCTGGCGATTTCTTTAGCGGTAGAGATGGCAGTAGCTTTGGCAACAGTTTTAGCAGTCCGTTCAACTACCAGATTGGCATAATTAACTCCCCTAAAGATGCCGTAATATTTATCTCTTCCATAGACTATCAGGGCGCAGCCGGAAAGAGAAGGAAAGATTCGCTTAATTGGTTGTTCCAACTTTGGAAGAACAGACCTCGAGGATTTTGGTGGATTAAGCAGAGTTGAGGTTTAACAGCTTTCCCTTATCACCGTAGATGGCAAATCCAGGTCTTCTGGCAGCCTTAAAAACCTGTTTTCCCGAGATGAAGGTTCAACGCTGCACAGTGCACAAACTCAGGAACATCTCTAATAGCTGTCCTCGAGCTATCCAGGCAAGGCTCATGGTCGATGTAAAGAAAGTTATCTATGCCACCAGCAAAAAGGAAGCCTTAGAAGAATTCGCAGTCTGGAAGAGATGCTATCAAAACCTTGCTCCTAAAGCTGTTGCCTGCCTTGAGAAAGATCTGGTTGAAACCCTCAGATTCTTTGACTTTCCTTACAGGATGTGGGTTTCTCTTCGCACCACCAATATCATTGAGAGGGTCTTCAGAGAGTTTCGTCGCCGAACCAAAGTTATGGATACATTTCCTACAAAGGAGTCTCGTATCCGGATTATGTTTTCTTTAGTTCAATTCATCAATGAAGACTGGGACGATAAGGCAGTATAAAAAGCTAAAGGATCTCTTAAAGTAGAGAATAAAATTAAATAAAGAGACTTTTCGTTAAGTCAGGTATAAACGGCGGAGTTGTGTGTTAGTAAAGAACTTTCCGGAAAATTTTGAGCCAGTTAAAGTTCACATAATTTCGACCTTGACCTGTGCAAAACACTCTATTTCCTGGCCATCAAAACCCACCGTCGTAATAGAGTAAGAATACTCTTCACCGCGGTCTAACTCCATATCTACGAACGTAGAAGTGGTAATAAATTTGTTTTCCCCATAGGTGATAGAAATTCCGTTTTTATCCTCCCGATGAACTAAATAATGGGACATATAATCACTTTCAATGTAATCCCATTTCAAAAACACATAAGGGTTCCCATAAATATCGGTCTCAGACCAGACTTTCAATTTTCCCTCAGGGTTAGGTAGGCCTTCCAGTACTTGGAGGACTAACAAACAGATGCCATGTGCTGGCAAAGTAACTTCCAAGTCAATACCATCTTTCCCTACCATCAACTCCTTCACAGGCTCCACAAGTTTCAGGTTTTGATGTTCTCTTATCTTCTTTATATCTTTTCTATCCGGTGGCAGAGGTTTTCCTCTTTGCTCCCATACAGCGTACGCATTAGAATGTATACTATCGATACGATACTTAAGTAGTTTTACCCACTTTTTTGGTAATGGAAGATTCTCCAGTCTCAGATGTACTATATGATCCAATTGAGCGCGTTGGTCGTCATCAAAATTCCAGATCATCAACGCCACTTTCTTATTGGTTTTAAAAGTAGGCAATACCCCGAATGTTTTGACATCGCCGTCAATTTTAGGAACCACGCGTGTGCTACCCAACTTTCCCAATAAGTAATAGGTATTAAAAACTGGTTTCTTAATTAAGTCAATGAAATGTTTCAGACCTTATGGGACTCAGAAATTTTGAAAGCAAGTCGAATGACTGTTCTTTTTGCATGGTAGCAGGCCCACCTACTCCGTAAGAAGGTGATACCCCTTTTATTGCTTGTGGATAAATCGTAGTATCTAAAAAAATCAGTTCAGTCTCCTTCCTTGGCTCCCAAATGGGGATATTTGTCGGGCTCGTTAAAAACCTCAAAATACCATTTATTCACCTCATTTTGTCCGTACCGTTCTGTTATGTGATTAACAAAAGCTTTGATAAACATAGCCCAGATTTTATAGTTAAAAGGAGATGGATAATCCTTATTAGGATCCTGCAAATCACGAGGTATGGCATGCATTTCTGAAATTGGTCTCATGCCGTACTCAACTATAACATCATAAACGTTATCAACCTACGTCCAATCATATTTTAATTTTCCATCTTCACGTAGAGAACAAATGTCTCCTTTTGCGATACCGTTATAATCATCCCCGAATCGGAAGTAATAGTGCCCTCTTCCGTGCGCCGTTAAAATGTTGTGTAATCGCATATAAAGCGGAGCACCCTGATAAGAAGAAAGGTATTCATACATTCTCCGAAATTGTGGAGTATAAGTAAAGTCAACGTTGGCATACCCCACAGCTCTAAAAAAATGATGAAATCGTTTTTTGTCTGACGAAAAATCAATTTTTACTCTTACTGATTCCGGCTCACATAACATACCCATCCTCCTGTTTCATTCACAGTATATCATAACACGACCTAAATCTAGTGCGTCTTTTCAGAAAAATCTGCTTATTCAAGAATTTCATTCATTTCCAGTTTTCTTGCACAATTGGTATCCCCCATCGACTGCCTTGTTTCTCCTCTCTTTTCAATGGCTGTTGCGACATCTGGAGTTAAGAGACACTTATCGAATTGGGGAATCCGATTCCCACGGGTCCGGATTCTTCCCAAGTGTGCACTTGAGGCCTTCAGTAGCCGAAGTAAGTAGTCCTATAGTATCCCTTGAAAGTTCTAGATCTGCTGCTTTGACATTAGAGTCTATCTGTTTTCGATTTCGTGCGCCAGTAATGACACTGGTTACTCTCGGCCGAGATAACAACCATCCTAATGCTATCTCACCCATAGGAGTGTCTATATCCTGACAGATCTTTCTGATTCTCTCTATAGTTTCGAAAGTTTCCTTTTCTGCACCGCTTTCTGCATGTTTTGCCATGGGACGACTACCGGAGAAGTGGCGAGTTCTAGCTCTTTCTTGCGGTACCTCGTCTGCAGACCGGAACTTGTCAGTTAGAAGTCCCTGGGCCAGAGCACTGTAACAGGTTATGGGAATATCGTTCTCGACACAAAAGAGTTGTATTTCATACTCAATGGCGCGCCAAATGAGACTATAGGAAAGCTGTTTAACCTCAACTCTGCTTAATTCACCAAAATTCTCGAGGGCTGTTCTTCCAAAGTTGGAACAACCAATTAAGCGAATCTTTCCTTCTCTTTTCAGTGCTTTCACAGTGGAAATCGTATTTTCCAGACGTATTTTCCAATTTAGCCAGTGTATGTAGTAGACGTCTATGTAGTCTGTTTTTAACCTCCGCAAACTGTCTTCGCAGGCTAGTCTCAGATCCTTTGGTCTCAGACGGTCAGGAAGGACTTTGGTTGCGATAATCACCTCCTTTCTGCCAAGCTCAGCTAATTCTTCTCTTCGGCCTATTCTGGTGCGAAATATCTATCTCGCTATCCTAACAGTAGCAACTGTATCGCTTGAATGATCGAATGTAGGAGCGTTAATGCGTTGCACACCGAGCCCCTCCTCTCCCAAGGTAAAGATCATTTTAAGTGAGGGAAGTTGTCAAACTTAGAGAAGGCTTGACATATGTCTATAGGTGTGCTAGATGGGAATAGAATTCGCAGGGGGAGAAACCTGGTTATGGGAAAACCTGAATTTCTTATCAAACCAGTTTCGTATGAGTGTAATTTGGATTGCGGGTATTGTTTTTACAAAAAAACATCTTCTCTTTACCCCGGAAGGACACATAAGATGAGAGAAGATGTTTTGGAGAAGCTTATCTGCGAGGCTATGACCTGGTCTGGAGACGAACTGCGCATTTTTTGCTGGCAGGGAGGAGAGCCGCTGTTGGCCGGAGTGGAATTTTTCAAAAGAGTAGTTGAACTGCAGAAAAAACATGGGAAAACGGGTCAGGTCGTGGGCAACTCCATTCAAACAAATGCAACGCTCCTTAACACTGAATGGATAAGACTTTTCAGGCAATACAATTTCTCCATAGGTGTTAGCCTTGATGGGCCTCAAGCAGTTCACAACCGCTACAGGCAATATCCGTCAGCTAAGGGGAGCTTTAGTAAGGTAATGGAAGGAATGAATCTTCTCAGGAAGGGAGGCATCGATTTCAACATTCTCTCGACAATCGGTAAGGAAACCGCAGAGAATCCGCAGAAAATCTATGATTTCTTCCTCTTTGAGGATCTGCACTATCTTCAGTTCATTCCAGCAGTGGATAGAAACAACGAGAAGGCGCAAGATTTTTCAATAACACCCATTCAATACAGAAATTTCTTGTGTAGATTATTCGATGTCTGGTGGAACGATGGAAGCCCTGTTGCCTCGGTGCGGCTCTTTGATAACATCCTGGAAATCCTGTTGGAGCGCTGCTCAAATTCCTGCCTGTTCAAGAGGGAGTGCGGTGAGTATATTGTGGTAGAGCATAACGGAGACGTCTATCCGTGTGATTTCTTTGTTAGAGCAGAGTGGAAATTGGGAAACATACTTGAACTGCCTCTAACAGAGCTTTCTAGGAGAGCAAAATTGCAGTTTGGAAAGTTGAAAAGGATCGTTCCGCCAGATTGCGAAAGTTGCCGATGGAATTTCATATGTAACAACGGGTGTCTCTGGCTCAGATGGGTAAGGAATGGTAGTTTGGAGGATAAGGATTATTTCTGCGAATCCTACAAGTATTTTTTCTCTTACGCAATTGGAAGATTGGAAAAACTGCGTGATTCAATTCTACGAAAAGATGACTAATTGTCGACCTTGGACTAACCCTACTTACTTTTGACTGGAAGGTTTTGATTTGCCCCCCCTGTCGTTGCTAATAGTCTCCCTCTTGACGTACCTCCCATATAGATGACATTACTTATGTTATATGCCGGTAGAACAGCATTTTTCTGGGTTTTGTCAATCGAATGAGAGATATTCGCGGGTTTTCGGAAGGATAAAAACGAGATTGCTTCACTCTGTTCGCAATGACGCAAGGGACCTGGTTCGCAATGACAGACACCCCGAGATTGCTTCACTGTGTTCATTTCTCGTATTTAGTATTGCGCAATACGCATCACGACTTTGGTACCTGCTTCGCGATGACAGGCAGTAGATCGAGATTGCCATGTCGCCTTGTCCCGGACTGAAGACAAAAGTGGTATGGGCACGAGAAACGCTGGTCAAGCCTCCAGTCTTATGATAGCAATTATGAGTCGCACAATTCTCACTATGATTCCTACTACTAAACCAATTACAGCGATAACGAGGACTATGGTGAGCATTATCCTCAGAATCTGGCCGGCATTGGAAAAAGGCACAACATCAAAATTAAAGGGAAACACGCTGAGAAAACTGAATATGACCGCCAGGCCAAAAACATGCAGGATAATAGAGATTCCTTGCCGTGGAAGATACCTATCGAAGACAATCATAATCCCATTGCCAATTATTGATAAAATCAGGGCGATGCTAAGAATCGGTAAGACAGCAGTAAATTCTGCACTAAGGAGAGGCTCTCTAATCCATTGACCCACTCCTTCTACTGTCTCGTAGTGATAGTAAGCGATGTACTCACGAAAGAAATTGAACAAGATTAAGAGGAGGAAGTTCCAAACGATAGCCGCATTATAGGAAATCAATCTTTGCAGACGCGTACTTCTAGAATGGTTGTGTTTTCCAACTGCTATGCGTTCTCCCCAGTGGACCACTTTTTTCATCCCCACCTCAAAGTCACTTTCCTGAGAGCTGTTGTCGTTTTTCTGAGAGCACCCCTCTTTGTTAGCCTCAGACTTCTTTGCTGCTTTTTCAGCAAAGCTCTCAGCAGCGCTTTCTTGTGTGTTATCTTCTCCTTTAGGCATCAGTTACTCCTTTCCTCGATCTTATGATACTGACCCGCAGACGTCATGGAGAGAATGTGAGCACAATTTCTTGAGTTTTACATTACCCCTTGGACGTTCCTATTCCCTTTTCAGCGATGTCTCCTACAATAGGCAGCTTGTATTTTTCTCCGCCGTAGGCCTTGAGCATCAGAGTCAACCAGAGTACTACCGTCAGTATCCACACTAAAATACCAAGTATCCATCCGACGAAGGGAATCCAGCCCAGGAGCCAGGCCAAGATCGACAGCGGCAGGAATGTCAGTATAGA
>SDBS01002454.1_pt1 | contig 18522 bp, 11 predicted proteins | sample 2277091 | NCBI WGS metagenome assembly SDBS01 (sample SAMN10404972, study PRJNA504765) | marine sediment metagenome | isolation source: marine sediment core GS10_PC15, 163 cmbsf | place: Arctic Ocean: Southern Knipovich Ridge | collected 2010 | reverse complement strand
GGCGATCCTGGCGTACTTCGAACTGCCGACGCAGAGCTTCGCCGAATCATTCCAGTACCGGACCTACGAAGACCTCAGTGCGGACCCAATGGAGGCCCTTCGCCACTACGCTGAATTCGGGTCGCCCAAAGGACCGGGCGACGCCCAGACCCGCTACATCACCGAAGACGTTCCGATGGGGCTGTGCTTCATGTCCTCAATCGGCAAGAAGGCGAAGATACCCACCCCGGTATGCGATGCGCTGATTGCCATCGCGTCCTCGATGCATCAGAAAGACTACTACGCAGAAGGAAGAACGCTCGACCGGCTCGGCATCGGGCACTACTCTGTCGGAGAACTGAAGAGCATCCTCAAGCAGGGCTTCCCTCCCGACGCCTGATCTCTACTAAACATAGGAGTTTCCTTTTTAAGCTTGACGAAAAGCTCTCATTTCCCCTGAGATGCCGTTGAGGTCGGAGTCTATGGCTTCGGCTACATCGGCTTCATGAGGAGGTTGGTCGAAGCTGTTCCCGCCCCGCCTATCTTCCGTGATCCTGTAGAAGCTCAGTTTGAATTTGCCGTCTATCCCAGGAAATTTTGCAGAATTACTGATTTCAATCATTACTACTTGCGCGCAATTCATTATTAACATCCCAACCACTTCTCTGCAGTGCTTCTTCTTGCCCGGAAATACTATCCCTATGAACCGCAATGCAAAGGAGATGAGATGGGCGTGACATCCCTACAAATGCCATTTTTAGATTTTGTTTTACTCTTTTTTGTATTGGCACAGAATACTCGCCTTTTAGATAATTTATTATTCGCTTTATGTCATAGTCATGAAAGAAAGTTTCAAGATGACATGTTGCTGTATGTGTTTCGCCTTTGACTCCATGAATAGTTGAAACTTCTATATCGATACCAGTTGTTCCAGAAAAATTATAGATGTTATTGCTCTGAAGAGGGGCTTCGTTATCTGTTTCTAAATCTGAAGAATTGATAAAGTTTGTAAGCTCACCATTAACCTGATAATTGAAAAACTCCCTAAATTCATTGGTTAGATAATTTTTTATTTCTTCATAAACTTCTTCTTGCCTGTGCATCTTCAAACACCAATTGGCAAGCCTTACTTTTAAATCCTGGTAAAAATCCGAGTTTTTTTCTGATATATATTTATGCAGTTTTTTCTCTGTGAATGTCCTTCCATCATCAGTTATTCCTGTAATTCTTAAGCACTTTAAGAAAGATTCCCCTAACCTCTTCTTGTAAAAATTAACTCCATTAGATGAAATAAAACTATCAGATTGTGGAACCAAATAACTTTTTAGATTACTAAATTCAGTTCTTTTAACTTTTATTTCTTTGGAGTAACCATCCCAATAACTTGGTATAGTCCTTTCTCTGTCATGCGGTTTTCCCACCCACCCAACTGCTTTAAATACCCTTTTCTCATGTTGATGTAGATTATTTCTGATGATTATTTCACCGAATTTATTTAGAACTTGCTGAATAGTATTATCATCATAAACAATGATCACAGGAGTAATTTCATTATGCCTGCCATTTCCCGTTATTTTCTGTTGGCGAACACAAAGGTTTTCAATCTTGCTTGCTATTGAGACTGGAAATCTTTTACTGCCTGTAATACACATAGTTCTGTCATTATTTACTGTCCATCCGCATTCCAAGTCAGCGTTATAGTCAAATATTGATTGATTTAGATCACCTATTTTTTGGACAACAACATTATCATTGAATATCTTATTCAGCAGTTCGGACTGGATTGTACTTGAGTCCTGCATTTCATCAATAAAAACATAGACAAACCTTTTTGAGATAAGTTCTCGGATATTGGGATGCTCTCTTATGTACTCGAATGCCAATGAATAAGCATCTTCGTAACACAAATAGCCCCATTCAAGAATTCGCAGTTTTAGGCGATTGATTTCTCTATAGGTTAGTGTATTAGTGCCTATAAATGCTTGCGTATCAATTCGTGGAGATATACAAAAGTTGTCTTTATTGAACCGTAGACTTCTAAGATATTCCAATCCTCCTTCTCTCCTTCTATCAAGCCAAGTCCTTGCGGCATATAAGGTATTGTAGCTCCTTTCGATAATCGAATTAAAAACCTCATTATCAACATACCGTGGTCTTTTTTTAAATCTTAATATATACGCTGGTATCGCAAGATATTTATCCACGAAACTTTGGATTGTTCCAAAATGATTTGGGTAATTAAAGAGCTTTTGAGAGGCAAAGTAAGCGTGGCTTCTTATTTCATTTATAGCCACATTTGTGTGAGTTAATACGCAAATACCCCTATTGTTTTCAAAAGGCATTTGCCGGGATAAAATCAATAACTTGGCAAGCAAAGCCTTTGTTTTACCACTACCCGGGCAGGCAAGAATATCTATGGTTTCAAAACACTTTATTGCTGCCTTTTGCTCTTCATCGAAGTGCTCACCTGCCGGTAAAAGAATACTTTCTGCCCATGAAATATCGTCATTGGTGATAATTATTCGCATTTGTCATTCTGTTACATATTTAATGGCAGCCACGAGATATTCCAATTTCTCGTCAACCTCAATCCGTTCTTTTATTCCTTCACATTCTTTTAGTAACGATGCAAAGCACTGAGCAACAATTGATTTAGAAATATTTTTCTTAAGCATGTAGCCTTCGTAAATTGCTTTTGCAATGTCTTGCTCTGTTTTATGATCTGAAGTCCAAGCAGCAAAATCAGTTTCGGTCTTTTGGCTTACTTCTGCGATTTTTTCAGGTGTTAGACCGTAAGTATCGCTATTTTGGATTTTCTCTGCCCGAAGGACGGCAGAATAAAACTCTTTCTTGAGTCCACTTAAAGCAATATCGTATTCCAAAGTCCAATCTGGTGAAATGAAGGTCTTAGCTCCTTGTCCATGATATTTTGCCTCTTTCTCTGTTCTTTTATCTTTAATCTGTTCTTCAGTAAGTCCTGAATCCGGTTTAATGTCGTTATCGGTTACAACAGCTACTTTAACACCCATTCCTTCGCCCGATTTTCTTTTGAAAATTCTTGAATACCTCAAGAAAGCTGTGCTTTGAACATTCACGACTGATACACCATGTTTAGTAAGCGGATTGCTAAGAATATCCGCCATGACCGGAATCAAAATGTTTTCGGCATCACCCTCAACCAAAATAATCCCTTGCGCAAAGAATAAATTGGCCTTTGTAACATCTAAGAAGCGCTCTAAAAAAAGATAATCTCCTTTTTCCAATTCGGTAAAATCACTCCCCATAGGGAAAGCTTTATCACCCTTGCAAATTATGAGATTATCAAGTTTAATTTTTGAAGCCAAATTCGGACTATGGGTTGTCATTATTAATTGGACAGCGGATTTCTTCGCTATCTCATTCTGTAGATATTCGATTAATCTCAATTGCGCTTGTGGATGTAAATGAGCCTCCACTTCTTCAATCAATGACAGCTTCATGCCGTAATAGTTGGTTCGCTTTAAGAGCAGTAATTCTGCAGCAATATATAGCCGGTTATAAGAACCCAAGCCTGAATTTCCTTCAGCCAAATCAAGAATAAGCTTCTCTAAAATACCCGATAAGCTATGACCGGAAATTGTGAATTTAGCGATTTTATTGATTTCATTTGCTGTGAAGAACTTTTCTAAATATTCATTTATGTCTGAAAGTAACTTTTTACCGGACTGGTCTGTAATATCTTTATTGTCTTCATCTTTTCCCTTGAAGTAACCTTCAATTTGGTTATTAGCACTTTCAGCAATTTTGGTAATTGGATGTTCCGTCTCTGGAACTGAAGAAAAAGCCTCATGGCTTTTTAGGATTTGAGCTAATCGAGATCTTCTTCCTGGAATAAGTTCTCTTTCAGCATCCCTTAGAGGCTTAAGGTAAGTTACTCTTAGAAAGTTCCTTGCGGCTCCATCAAGTTGAGTTCCTTCGTCATCTGGACCTGACTTTATGTCATAAGTAATTTTTCTATCCTTCCGTTCAGCATTAAGAGTAACTTTTAGGAAATACCGGTCATTACCTTCACAATCTTTTTCAATACCAAGCCATTCTAAGAAGTTAGCTGCTTCATTATTTTCAGCATCAAAGCCGCGAAATATACATTCTATCTTAAATAATTTTGCTCTATTTGTATCAGTCGGTTCTATCCCCGGTGATAGAAAAAAGTCTTCTTCTTCTAACCTCTGATAATCAAAACTCTGCGTTTGTAAAACGAATTTTATTGCGTCAATAATAGCTGTTTTGCCAGAATCGTTTTCGCCAACAAGTAAATTTAACCCCTTGTTAAGCTTTAGATATAATCCGGGTGCACCACCATCACAAGATCCGTATTTTCTAAAGTTCCAAATTTTTAATTCTGATAAAAACATATTAGTCCTTTTTGTGAGTTCAATTCTTTTCACCCTCTATAATTTCTATTTCGTCCCTGGTCAGGCCGTAGAGTTTATAGACAAGCTGGTCAATTTCTCGTTCGATCTCCCAAAGCCCATCTGCATTGTCTGCCTCAGACAACCTAGCAGACCGTTCCGCTAGCTTGGTCAGGCACGATTTCTCAGCAACCGTCGCCGAAGGGATTGGGACCCTATTCATCAGATTCCCTCGGAATTGTACGCGGCCTGAATTCCACGGATCCCCCCATGACGGAAATGTAGACCTGTAGAACCAATCCATCGCGGTTGAGTTTAGGACAGCAAGAACGAATTGCGCGTCAGGCGTGAGAATGATGAAGCCAGTCTTGTTAATGGCATTTCCTTCTGTATCAACATAGGCGTGAAGCCGCTTTGATGTCTCATTGAAGACGATCTTCGGTTCGTCAAATGCGGCTATATAGTCCTCCGATGGGTTGTTATCCAATTCAAGCCAGTGATGCTGCCCCTTTTCTCCGCCGCTGCGCGAGGTCTTGCACTGCCCGCGCGCTTTCAGTTTCTTCTCAAACTGCGACAAATGACGAAGAATGGCGGGATACTTCTTCAATTCAGTGTGAAACCCATATCGAAGGATGATGACATAGAAATCATGAAACTCGTGTGTCCACCGCTTAATGTCCTTGCCCCGAATCCATGGCTTGATAAGGTCGGCGGATTTCTTGTCCTCGCGAATCAAACGGTTTCGCGTTGCGCGGTCAATGATGAATGCGTCGTTCAATCCGGTTATGATCCCACGGTGGAATTTTCCGTTCACGTAGTCGCCCAGCGGCGTCCCTTTGGATCGTAACTTTTCGACCAACGCAAGGCCATCGCCTCCTTTGAGCGACCATCCATCTACTTTAAGTTGTTCGGTCTTGTATCGAGTTCCGCGAGTTGCAAGGGATTGCGGGAGTGAACCAAATTCGGACTCGTCCTTGATGACGACAACCGGGAAATCGTGATCCGGTGTTGGCGCGGCCTTTGAGACGATAACGATCATAGGATCTGTAGCAGAGACGAACACGGGGAGTTCGCAGAAATCCATTAGCGTCTCAATTCGCTGGGTAGTTAGTAGTTGCCGCAAGCCTTTGCCATATCCGGCGCGCTGGAACTTGTTCGAACTGATGAACGTCAACACCCCGGCGTCACGGAGAAGGCAAAGCCCTCGTTCGTAGAAGAAGCAGTAGATGTCGCCCCGTGAGGCATAGGTCTTGAAACGTCTCTTCAATTTGGCTTGCTGCGCAGTGCGGGCTAACTTCTCGACAGAAACATACGGCGGATTGGCAATCACCACATCAAACCCGCCTTTGTTGTGAAATATCTCGGAAAAATAGACTTCAAAATCAAATTCTTTATATCCGCTGGTTATTTCACTTATCAATTTATCAATCTGCTTTTTGTATTCCTGCTTTTTGGTGGGGTTGGTTTCGTTGAAAAATAGAGGTTTCAGTTTTTCCAGTTCGTTAAAAAGTTCATTATTAAACAGGCTTTTCTCCACACCAAGCAGAGAATTCCCGCAGACGATTTTATAATCCAGATTCGGCAACGGTTTTATATTTCTTATATCATCCTCATCCACTATCAACGAGAGCCACAGCCGCAGTTTGGCAATCTCCACCGCGCCCGGGTCAATGTCCACACCGTAAAGGGAATGTTCAATGCAGCGGCGTTTGAAATCGTAGGTTGTTCTGCCTGCCTGTGCGTTGGACGCAGACAGGCCTTTATCATTAAGAAAAGCGGACAATACATTTCTTGCCCTGACAATCTCGCTCATCATACCTACAGGAAAGGCACCGGAACCCACGGCAGGGTCGCAGACCGTGATTTCTGCAAGTTTATCGTCAATCAGTTTTGCGTTTTTTCTTATGCTTTCCGGCAGCTGATGGGAATAGGTTTTTGTCTCCTTTCCTTTGCGAAGTACCCTTGCCTCGTTTTCGCCGAACTGTTCGCCGGTATATATCAGGGTTTCGATGTCTTTGGAAGGAATTAGAGATTGCTTCGCTTCGCTCGTAATGACTTCGGTATGAAGGTGATTGATCAAACTCTGCTGACACATGTAGTGGACAATTTCGCGCGGGGTGTAATAGACGCCAAATTTTTTATTGAACTTATTTTCCTCGCCTTTTTTGCCACTCTTCAACGCTTTTTTAAATTCAGCATAATTATCTGGGCGGATGGCATTGAATTTTTCATAGGCTTTTCCCAAAAGCTCCGGGTCGATGGCCACTTCTTTTTCCAGCGGTTCATCCTCTTTAACGGTAAAATTGTAGCGGTCAAAGACATCCAGTATGCCTGTTCCAATATCACCCTCTTTTGTCTTTACATTGTTTGAAAAGAGCCTATCAGGAATAATTATATCGGTATGCACCCAGTCGTAATTGCCGATGGGGTCAAATAGCCCTCCGTTCAAAAAAGGGATTTTGCAGTCAAATCGGCTATAATAATTATCATCATGGCTCCTGTCCATGCGCAGAGCTTCATAAAAGAGCGGCTCCAGAATGTCATTATAGAAATTGTTAAAATCAGCATGCTTTTTATCAAAGAGTTCACGCAGAAAATGTTTGGAACCTTCGTCCCAGTCAGCATCACGGCCCACTCCGAACCAGCCCTTTTTCTGCAGGAAATAAAGAAATATAATCTGGCCCAGTAGCTTCTTGGCAAAGTTAACTGTATCAACGCCATTTTTCTCAAAATCCGCCTTGATTTTCGGATCATTTTTAACAACCCTGTCCAGCTCTTCCTTGGTGCGCAGGAAAAGTTCTCGGTATTTGAGGAAAAATTCTCTGGTGACGGTTTCAATATCAAAGGCTTTTTCGATTTCTTCCAGGGTTGGATCCTGTTCATCGTCTGCCAGAATATTGACAAGCCGGCTTTGAGCGGTGTGGCTTTTTTCGTTTGCGCCGACCAGAAACGACCAGCGCCGGGCCGGGGTAAATTCCTCTTTGACCTTCATCTTGCCTGATTTTGTCTTTGCAAACTTATAATCCATCTTTACCAGCGAAAATCGCCAGTCCTTTTTGCCTGGAGATACAAAAGCGGCAAGAGCAGCTTCTTTCATAATCCCACCCCGGCTGCCGTTTAAGTACCAGGCGACAAAATTTCTCTGCATGGTGCGGGCGCGTTCAAGGGAAGTCTCTTTCTGAAGAGTTATTACAAGAATATCAATGTTGTTTTCCCCATCGCTGAACTTACCGATACGCTCCAGTGTTTTTATAGATTGCTTATAGGCGTCAGGAATGTATTTTCCCCGGTAATTAAAGGGAGCATCATCAATCCTGTTAAGAAGATGTTTTATAAATCCGGTAAACTTTGTTTTATCAAAAGGCTTTTCAAAGGTGTTCTTGATGATCGCTTGTGCCTGCTGTTTATCCATATTTATTCCTTAAAAGCCTTTTGGCTTTATGGCGCCTTTAATAGTATTACTGTGCAAGTAATATTCAATTGATGTGCAATATGTGCAATTATTGTGCAATAACATAATAAGAACCAGCTCCTTTTTTACCGCTCTCTTTCAAAACATGTCTTTTGATTAAATCCCTTAAATCATTTGTGGCAGTATTGCGAGAGCAATCATTAATCTCCTGATACTCCTTGTTTGTTATTTTTTCATTTTCCTTGACATACATCACTGCCTTAATCTGCCTTTCACTCAACCCCAATTTCCTTAGATTTTCTTCATTCCATTTATCTTTATATAAGGTAACAGTCATAACACCATTTTCTTCCATAAAATCCGGTTCCGGCAACCCCTGTTCTATGCAATTATCCACAATCTTTATAGTCCCATGCCCCCATGATTCAATAAATCCGGCATAATAGAATATTTCAGCAAGGAGTGCGTTCCTTGGTATGGATAAATGATTGGTTTTCAATTTTTCCACAGGAACTTCGGGCGGGAGTTTGCCTTCATTCATTATCATTAATTTATCAGGATAAACCCGTATCTGGATTTGAGATGTTCCTGAATAATCTCTGTGAATCAGTGCATTGATTAAAGCTTCCCTTAATGCCTCATAAGGATATTCAAGGATGTCTCTACGGTGAATACCTTCATACTTTATTTTACTTAATAGGTATTTTGTTCGGAGGATTTCCAGGGCGCTTTCCAGTTGTGCAAAGAGATTCCCTTTGACAATATCGGTTGTTTGGATTTCTGTATCTGATATGAATTTGCCAATCCTCATGACAGACTGACGGTAAAATTTCTGCGGGTCATTGCCGAAAAGAAGAACCGCTGCTCTTTTTAAATCTCCATCATCAATCAGATTTAATTTTTGCAGGAGTAGGGTATTGTCTGTTTCTTTAATAATTGAGGGAATTCTGTCAACCGCATGTTTTTTAAATTTTTCTATTGAATCATTATCTATCTCTTCAAAAGCAGCTCTTTTTTCAACAACATCATCCCATGTGCTGCCTGATTTCTTCACAAGGAAATCTGCCAGATCCTTTCCCCGTAATTCCTGCACAGTGCTTCCGCTTCTGAAATAATATTTGCCATTGTAAGAAATGGGAACGGAACATGGTGCAACTGTGACCTTGATTATATCTTTCTTATCCAGTTCAACAGAGGGAATGATTCCAAGTTTATTCCTGATCGTATTTGGTATGTCCTCAAGCAGTCTTTTTACCTTTTTTAATCCGGTAGGTTTACCCCTGTCGTCCAACCCTATTATCAACACTCCGCCACCACTATTTGCAAACGCGGAAACGGCTTTAAGGCAGTCATCTCGCCAGGTTTGTTTATATTCAACAGTTTGCGATTCTTTATTCGTCATCTATTATTCACCTGCCAGATATAATGATAGTATGACTTCACGCTTTCCAAACACTGCCGGATTCTGCTCGGCATAATGGCTTTCCAGCAGCCTTTCGGGTATATGGGTCTGGAGGACTGCCAGCACCTTGAAAGGATTTATCAGTTCATTATTAAGCGCATTCAATGCTTTTAATGTGTTTTTTGCCGTTTGCTTGGGCAGCCCGCCTTCTTCGAGTTGGGTCAATACCTTTTTAAGGTAATTTTCCTGGTCATCTGTGAGTTTCTGCGTGTTTTTCATGGTTGCTTTGAGAATTCTCAGGATATTGGCTGCGCTGTCGCGGCCTCTCCTTTTTTGGGGTTCAGCCATTTCTTCGGTAGTAGCGATAATAAAAGCCTCTTTGTTTCTGTCCAGGAGGTCATAAATCTCTCCGGGGAGCTTTTTCCTTTTTTCATCAGGCCGGCTTTCAAATAGTTTTGCCGCTGATATAAAATCAAGTTCTTCTGCTGATTTCTTGCCTGCCTGTGCGTGACCGCACGCAGACAGGTCCTTTGCCATGAAAAACTTCTGCAGTTTCCCGCGCCTGAAGTAGGTTATAAGCGATTGCGTAAAATTGTTGTTAAGCTTTGCTGTGCGTGCTTTTTTAGGCAGGCGTTTTATTTTTTCAAAAAGATCTGGTTCCTTTTCGCGGATATCCCGGATAATCTGAAGATACTTAAGTTCGCTTTCCTCTGCCTCATCCTCGCCTTCCAGTGTTTTCTTTGAAATCAATCGATTAAAAAGCTCGTGTGAGCCTATGGGCTCTCCTTCGGTTAAAAGCTCCGCATCGCCGCCAAGCAGGGTTAGAAAGGCATTGATTTTCGCTTCTGCTGCTTCTTTCAGCTTTATCTGATCATTGGATTGTTTGGTTGGGAAAAAGTTAAAGGTATGGATAGTGTCAAAGGGTGTGTCAACTCTATTAATACGTCCCACTCTCTGCATCATCCTGGTCGGGTTCCAAGGGATATCATAATTAATCACCACATTTGCACGATGCAGGTTTACACCTTCTGACAGGACTTCGGTAGAGACAAGTATTCGATAATCTTCTTTGGGGTGACGGGCTCTGGCATCAAAGTTTTCAATCACTTTGTCACGAACAGACTCGCCTGAATCGCCTGTAAACAAAAGAACCTTGCCAGGATACTTGTCATTTATATTTCTAAACAAATAGTTGGCTGTTTCCTTTGATTCTGTAAATATAACAAGATGATTGGTTTTTAAGACTGCATTTTTTAAAAGTTCGTTTATGAATTTCAGGAGCTTCGGGTCACGGTTGACTTTTTGCCACAGCTTTTTGACTTCCATAAGGATGGCATGGTCATGCTGCAAATCTATTCTCAGCTTCTTACTGAATTCTTTACTCTCATACTTTTCCGCCTTTCCTTCATCGATTAAGTGCTGGACTGCATCGTCATCATCGTTTTCAAGCAGTTCGAATATCTTGTTGGTGTGTTTTTTACTAACATAAACATTACCGCTATCCAACGCTTTTATGAACATTTCGTAGGAATGCAGAAATCTGTCCACTGAATTTCTAAAGGCAAAGAAACTGCTTTCCAGCCGTTTGACAAGCAGGATTTTCATAAACTTACCCATGTTTTTCTGGGACTGCATTTCAAGCTGGTCAATTTTGCCTTCATAATAGAGCATGGGCATGTAACGCGCGTATCTAAACTTATTGGCAATCAGGTCGATGGTTTTATTAAAAATACCGTCTTCTTCATCATTTAGTTCGTAGAATAGCGGCTCCGGTTTTTTAACATCCGGAAATTTAAGACCCTGTTCTTCTATATCTCTGATGAAATATTTTTCAATTTCGGTCCTGGTACGGCGTACCATTAAATATTTAAGAACTTTACTGCGTATTTCTCGTGCATTTGCTTTTACAGTATTCATGTATTCGGTATAGTCTTTCTTTCTGTCCAGATCTTTAAGTTTTTTGCCCAGACCGTTAAAGAATTCTTCCAGATCAGGCAGGTTGGGAATGGTGCTTTTTTTGGCTTTCTGAAAGATTTTAAGAAGGCTTAGAATATCTTTGGGGGTGTTATTGTAAGGAGTTGCCGTTACCAGCATAACTCTTTTCCCTCGACATATTTCCGCGAGTTTCTCATAAGAAATTGTTGTTTCGGTTCGAAAACGGTGTGCCTCATCAATGATAATATTTGTGTATTTATCTGTTCCTCTGGCCAGCAGGTCGTCCAGTTTGCCGATAGATTCAAAATCTGCCGAAACCCTGAAGTCTGAGAAAACATTCGGCCAGGAGCCGGGATTGGATTTTTCTAAAAGCACTGGCGGGGCGATAACAAGTGTTCTGCCATCCAGTTGACCAGCCAGCATTGCTGAAATGTATGTTTTCCCCAGCCCAACAACATCGGAGATAAAAACACCACCGTACTCCAGAAGTATCTTTTTGGCGTTTAAAACCGCCTGCTCCTGGTATTCTAGCTTTTTGAACTCCTGCGGGAGATACTTGACAAACACTTCATCTGTCTGGCTGAGTTCATCCTTGAAATATTCGTAGAGAAATTTCAGGTATAACTGGTATGGGGAGATGTTTTGACTTAGCCAGGTCTTACCTTGAATGGTCTGAACATACTTTTCGCTGACATCTACAGCGTTACTCCATAATTCTTCAAATTTATTTTTAGCAAAATCATAGTCACTTCTGTTTTTCAGTTCCACGTTGAATTCAAGATTGTCTATTAGCCCGGCCCGTGTAAAATTGCTTGAGCCTGTTATAACGCGTCCGATATCCCTGTCGCCTTCTGTAAATGTCATAATATAGAGCTTGGCGTGCATATTCTGTGACGGATAAGCCTTTATTTCCAGTTTGCCGCTTCTAATCCATTCAATGAATTTATTTACACCTTCTTCAACTTTTCTATTGTCCTCAGAATCCTCCATTTCTTTTTGGACAAGATTTTCTATTTCCTGCTTGGTTTCGGCATGCGAGAAATCAATTTGGTGCTGTTTGGATTTTATGGCCTTTTCCAATAATTTATAAGTTTGTCTGCTTGTGCTGATTCCAATAAGAATTCTTATCTTTTCTGTGTTTTCCAGTGAATGGTAGATAGCGTAAAACCCGCTGGAATAGAAGTAACCCACAAGACAGTCAAAAAATGAAGCATCTTTAATAAGTACTTCAAACCGCTCTTTAAGACTTTGATTTTCTTCGTTTGTAATAAATGATCGATCAGTGTTCATTTACATTCCTTGCCTTTTGAATATTATGTCATGGATGGATACGGTTGATCTGAGTAGCAGCGAGGGTGCCGCACATCCCATGCTGCTCACTCAAGCGATTTGTTCCCCGTCAGGCGATGAATTATTATGAGGCATTTGTTGTGGTATTGGTTTTACTTTCTTCCAATCTTTTGATTCTGTTTCAGCTCGCCATAAATCAAAGTTTTTCTGCAAATTGAGCCAGAATTCGGGAGAAGTGTCGAACGCACGGGATAATCGTAAAGCCATATCAGGTGTGATAGCACCTCTTTCATTTATAATTTTGGATAATGTTTTTCTTGAAACACATAGAGTTTCAGCCATATCCTTGATTGTAACGGATAAAGGCAATAGATAATCTTCCTTAATAATATTTCCCGGATGCGTTGGGCGTCTTATCAATCTTCTCATTACAATATCTCCTAATTATAATCATCATCATCGACAATATTGGCGTCGCCATCAATAAATTTAAAGAAATACTCCAATTGTCGGATACATTCACAGAATAAAGGCCCTTTTTATTGCCGCTCAACTGGTGAAGAAAAGAACCTGGATAATTCAGATCTTTTATTTCGCTTGCGGCATTAAGCCGGTCAAGGATTCTTGCAAGCCTATTTGCATGTTCAGGTTTAATCCATCCCTTGTTATTGGTATAAAAGAAGCTTTCCGAACCTTTATGTTTGAATGATTTTATCATATGTGATAAATGTAACCTATCGGGTTACGCATGTCAAGTTTGAATTTACAGTAAACGCCCAGGATCACCTGCAAGAAACGGCGCAGCTATTTCTTGTCAGTTGCGTCCGTTTGTTCTGCGCGTTTCGCAGTATCTTGGTAAATGGCTTACTTTCACTTCTTTCGCCAATCTGGGACCGATGCTTTGACGGAATCGTAGCCTGGGATGTAGGGCTTAAGGTCCAAGATCGGTGTATCGGTAAATGCATCTATCTTGTCAATTTCAACGACATTGTCTTTAACTGAGAGAACCCGACAAAGGGTTAGGGCAATAAGATTTGGCCGGGCAGGCGAACGGCAGGCGAACACGCCGGTTAACGGGTTCTTCCTGTTCCCTTGGGGATGAACTTGCAGAATGGAACGCTTCTTTGGTGTGTCATTGCAGTCGAGCCACCACAAGACCCACACGTGCGAATAACCGTCGAGTCCACACAGAGCTGGTTCAACTTCCTTGTTCAACACAAGTGTCGTATGCCCATTTTCCTTGTGGACTGAGCCAACCGGCCTAAGAATAAACTGTTCTTCGGTAATCTGTTCCGGTTTCTGAGCAGTCGCTGAGCATAGCATAGCCAACAGCACAATCATGACACAAATCTTGCCAGCTGCGGTTGCCGATCTCATAATTATCTCCTTGTTCTTCCGAAATAGCCCAAAATTAAACTCATTTCCAATCCCGTCCGAAATGCCAAGAGTAGCAGCAGTTGAGTAAATATAGGAGTTTCCTTTTTAAGCTTGACGAAAAGCTCTCATTGTATATTTTGATCAAAAAATGAATTCGAAGCCCACGTAGAAAGCCCTGGGTTTTGAGGGGCCGTACACGTAACCCGAATCTCTATCTGCACCCTTATCCAGGTCTTTTTGATAGGAGTCAAAAAGATTGAACACACCAATATACAGATTTATCCTGTTGTCGTATGCCAAGCTCAGCGGTTTTGTAAATGTGGCGTTGAACACCCAAAACGGGTCCGTGGTCTCCAGACGGTCTTCGGGAATATAGCCGGCATAGTGGGGAACCTTCATGCTGCCGGTGTATTCGATAGAGACATCCACGTCTGCCAGCCTTTCGTTTTCATAGTTTAAAGTTGCGTATCCGTAGGAATTCGGAGTCCTGAAGAACTCTTTTGATCCAAAGTCTGGTTCCGGCTCGTCTAGCTGGCTGCGCTGGTAGGTCCACCCGGTTCTAAGGGCAAGGACCGAACTGAATCTGTACCCAAGTTCCAGCGAAGCACCATAGACCCTGGAACTCGACCCATTGATCCTTTCAAAGACACGTGCGTTTGTTGCTGGATCGTATTCCTTCTCTGAGAGTATGAATGTATCGGTAAGAAGGGTATAAAAGCCTTCTACGCTCAATTGTATGGTATTCATCCCGATGGCGCGTCCAAAATCAATCCCTGTACTCAGGCTGTATGAGCTTTCCTCATTAAGACCGGGAGAATTTTCAATGATCATCCCCTGGCCTCCAACCTGAGTTATATGCAGGTCTTCATCAAAAACCTGGGGTGCCCGAAACCCTGTGGAAAACGTGGTTCGCCAAGTCACATCTCTCGCCACATTGAGCAGAAGACTCAGCCTGGGATTAAGAATAGGGTCTTCAATCTCGGAATGTTGGCTTAATCTCAAGCCGGCCAGAAGAGAAGCCGTCTTGTTCAACTTGACATCATCCTGGAAGAAGAGGCCCAGCTCCTGGTAGGTATCATCGATCACTCGTCCGTACCCCAACGCCTCATCTTTGAGTTTTTCTCCCTTGAATTGGAGGCCTCCGGATATGAGGTGGCTCCCTGCCTGGTAATTCATCTGGCTGTTCAGGAAAAGTATGGGATTTTTGGTGGATCCATATGCATCCAGGTCCTGGCCGGAGCCGTAATAGCTCTTTCGTTGGGCATGCACATAGGAAACACCCAGGTTGTAGTAGAGCTTGTGGGTCAGGTAATGATTCCAGTCCCCTGAAATGCCGTTGAGGTCGGAGTCTATGGCTTCGGCTACATCGGCTTCATGAGGAGGTTGGTCGAAGCTGTTCCCGCCCCGCCTATCTTCCGTGATCCTGTAGAAGCTCAGTTTGAATTTACCATTTAGCTCAGGGAAATAGTTGAAAAAATTTATGCCGAAGTTTGTACTTCTCAATTTACCGATTTCGGAAAAGCCGTCACCATCGACATCGACCGGTTGACGGTTCTTATAATTGACAAAAAGAAAGCCCTTGGTATTTCCATCGTTCGTAACCAGGCTGCTGCTGGCTCCCAGGTTGGTGAAGGGTTCACCGGAAATAGATTCCTGATTCAGACGGAGTCTGGAGACGTTCTCCATGGGTTCCTTGGTCAGGACATTGATCACTCCGGCGACCGCGCTGCCCCCGTAAAGAGCTGACCCCCCTCCTTTTACGATTTCAATCCGATTAATCATCTCTGACGGAATCTGTTCCAGGCCGTACACGCCGATCATGGAGCCGAATACAGGAGAATTGTCGATAAGAATCTGGGAGTATTTGCCCTCCATGCCGTTGATGCGCACCTGGGTGAAGTTACAGTTCTGGCAATTGCTTTCGACTCTCACTCCCGTCGTGAGGGAGAGGGCCTCGGCGAGCTGTGAAGCTTGTTTCTGCTCGATCTGTCGTGCGGAGATGACCTCAGTTTTGACTGGAACCTCTGCGTATAGTTTCGGGGTACGGGTGGCAGTGACTACGATTTCCTCTGAGAGCTTTTTCATCATCGTGATATTAAAGGTCATCCCGCTTTTTTTCAGTTCAAAGATCTCGGAACGATAATCCATATAACCTTCTGCGAAAACTTGAAGATGATATTTTCCCGGGGGGACCACCAAAAACTCGAATCTCCCCTTTTCATCGGTCTCTGCAGTTTTACTGAGCTCAGGAATGATGATCGTGGCTTTCGCGATAAGCTCTCCTTCGTAGCCCGTGACCTTGCCGGAGAGCCTCAGATCTTGAACCTTCTCTGACCCCTCTTCTGGATTAGGCTCTGCTGCTTGCACATAGAAGCAGAGAACGTATATGAAAAAGCATAAAAGAGTTGCAGCCCATAAGTTTTTCTGCATAATTTCTTCCCTCTAAAGATATTCTATGCCGCCATACAAACATCCGCCTTTAAAGACAGGCAGATTCCTGGAATAAAATTAGGAAATTATGCAGCAGGCGGGGAACGTGAAGAAGGATGGGCAAGAAAGAGTGAGGTGTATGTAAAAGTATGCTGACTTTCAAAAATACCAAAAATGGCTGGTGGAGGCAGATAGAAAAAATGGATCTGGCTGGTGATCAAGGTCACATTGAGAAAATGACAGGCCGGACACTCGTGATTTTTGTGGTTGTCAGGTCTGTCCGGATGAGTGTGGGTTGCCTTTTCTTCGTTGAAACCGTTGATGACCGCTTCTGTATGAAAATAATTGATAAAAAGGGTGATAAACAGGAATGCTGCGAGAAAGATCAGGTTTAAGGGATGCTTATGCTTTCTGATCATGGTTCTGTTTAGAAATTCTATCAAAGAATCATGAATCATTCAATAACCTTAGAACTCACAAAGAAGAACAACTTGATAAGGTACCTCTTAAAATTTAAGATGACAGACATACTTTACACATAGAGCGCTCTTCTGTAGTCTCAACGTTTATCTTGAGAGGGGACGCTTTATGACAGAAAAGGAGAATGGTAATGCAGGGTAATGTAAAAAAAAGATCAAATGCTGCGGTGTTATTTTTTATGATATGGATCCTACCTCTACTTTTGGTCTTCGTTTCAAACGAAGCCTATGGGCAAAGCCTCAAATTCCGTGTGGCAAAATGGAACCAACTTCCTTGCTGTGATTTCTCGGAAGTTCCTGGGGTCATATGGGCCGGGAAGAATCCGAGAATGAGATTCGATGAGCTGGCGGCTTATTGCGCTCCCATCCTGTGGTATTCACCCGATGAACCGTTGATGATGGATGCCAGTGGAAAAGATATCCGTATTCCGGAACCCATGCCGTTTGAAGAAAGTCCCGAACCCCCCATGGTTTACTATCGTATTCGGACCATCCTGAAGCATGTGGATGCTGAAGGCAAAGCATATATTCCTGGTCAGGATGGCCGTGACGACAGTATTATCGATTTGAGCAATACCGCTGGAATCGATCTTGATTATTTTTTCTATTATCACAAAGAGGAAGGATTGGGAGGGCACGAGCATGATGTGGAGTCTGCCACATTCAAGATAACTGTCTGGCAGAGGGACAATTGCGAGGATTGCCCTTTTGTTTTGATAGTCACCAGGGTGGTGGGTAAAGCTCACGGCTTAAAGTGGCTGGACAACACTTTAGATGTCGATAAACATGCTGTCTTTCCCATGACGCTCCTGGTCGAGGAAGGAAAGCATGCCTCCTGTACGGATAAGAACAGCGACGGTTATTATACGCCCGGCTATGATGTCAACCGACGTGTCAACGATGCCTGGGGAGTGAGAGATATCATGCGCTCAGGGGCCCTGTATACCGGGGGGTACCAAGCCTGGATGACCAAAGTCAGGCGGGAGGAACACCGGGTTTTCCCTCCCCTACCGGCTGATAGTCTGCTGCGAGAGCGATACACGGAAAACGGAGAATATGCTGCGGAGAATGCGGTCTATACCTTAAAACCCTTGCCCCAGGCTGCTTACGAGCATCAGGGGATGGCACGCTATATCGGAGACAAAGGGACCGATCCCTGGCCGAAAGAGGTGCCGGATACCGATTGGAAGAGTTTTACCCGCTGGGCGGAAACTGAATCCTTTGTCAAATCTTTGTCCATTGCCTGGCGTGCTGACGGCAATTCCTACGGTTGGTCCTTTGTATTCCCTCTGTTTATTGTCAAAAATTTTGAAGAGCCTTTGACAGGAGGTTACATCCTCAATCGCTTATACTATCAAGGCAGGAATAATGCCTTGGGATGGATGTTACACTACACGCCCTCGGCATCCCGCTGGATCGACAGCTATTTTTCCGCAGGGATTGAATTGAGTAGCATGGATTTGCCGGAAGGGAGTGAACCAGCGACACAAGTTAAGACCAACTTTGTTTTCGAGACCGGGATAAAATTGCGAGTCAACCTCTATTATACATCCTTGAAGTTTCTGACTTGGATCACCGATTATTGGGGATTCAGGTTCGGGATAAAAAATGTCGGCGCCCTTGAGATAGACAAATTTACTTACGTGATCGAAATAGGTGCCGGGACCTGGTAGGATGTTCGAAAAAGGAAGAGCGAGGCTTCACGCAGTCTTTTTGGAAATTAAAATGTTTTTAATTCTCCGTTTTTATATGCGCTGAGAGCCTCTTTCACGGTCATCTCGCCGGCGCCAACATAGATCTTCAGGGGTGAGTTTCTCAAAACGGCGG
>SDBS01002453.1_pt1 | contig 18523 bp, 18 predicted proteins | sample 2277091 | NCBI WGS metagenome assembly SDBS01 (sample SAMN10404972, study PRJNA504765) | marine sediment metagenome | isolation source: marine sediment core GS10_PC15, 163 cmbsf | place: Arctic Ocean: Southern Knipovich Ridge | collected 2010 | reverse complement strand
CGCTTTATCCTGGTTCCGGTATATTCCAGATCGAATACCCGGCTTACAGCCCTGCCGGAAGAAGAGCGATAGCGTGTTAATCCCGTATTTTTTACAAACTCTCTGGATATTCGCAGTTCATCAAGAAATCCGGTATAATTTTTGCCTATGGTAAAAAGTCCATCACTGCCCCGCCCGATATGGGGAAGGGCTATATCGTCCCGGTTTCCCCCTTTTTCAGTAGTATATAAAACCGCCTCCGGGATTCCATCAACCAGGTATTCAACCATACCGCTTGAGCTATCGAAACGCAGTAAATGATGATGCCAGATTTTCGGCAGGAGATGGGTAATACCTGAAAGGTTATAAGAAATGAGTTCCCGATCGGCGGAAATAAAAAAATTATCAAATTCCCAGTGGAGTTTTCTGCTGCGCACAACTACTCTCATGGATTGGGGCCGCCTGCTGTCAGCACCCCACTCAAACCCTTCCCAGGAGATAATAATTTCTCCATCATTGAGCAGCATAGGATAAAGCCAGAATTCGATGGTGAAATCATCCCAGAAGTTACCCTCTTTAAACAGCGCTCCCGCCAGGGGCGACAGGCTGATACCCCGATCCCAGCCGGTAAAACCGCCGCCGGCCCGGCCGTAGCGCTTAACCTCTTCGGAAAGGATAATATTATTTTCCTTGAGCCTATAAAATCCGGCAGCATCTGCAACCGGGTAGAGATTAAAATGGAGCAGCAGGTCGGTTTTGTTCGACGGCTGGTACTCAAAATCCTCTAAAACCAGGTCGAGACTGCCCCAGCGCCCTGATTTATAATCCAGATACTCCCGGGTAATCAGATCCTGCCAGTTATCTCCCCTGCCCAGGGTTATGGTTTTTTCCAGGGTAAAAGCCGGGGCAAGCAGGAAGAGTGAAAAAACAATTAGCAGAATTCTTAATTTCATTTCTTTTTTCATGATTCTTCTATAAATTATAATCGGAATACCAATAAATTAACATGATAGCAAAGAGCAATCCAGTAGTTAAGTCAAATCTTGCTTCCCTTATAACAGAGCTGCCGGACCAGTCCGGTGTTTATCTTATAAAAAATGCCAGAGATAAGATTATCTACATCGGCAAGGCAAAAAGCCTGAAAAAACGGATTCGCTCCTACTTTAACACCACTAAAGATCTTAAAACCCGCCATCTTCAAAGCCGGATATATGATATTGAAACGATCATCACCAAGAATGAGTGTGAAGCCCTGCTGCTGGAAAATAATCTTATAAAGCGCTGGAAACCTAAATACAATATCAATTTGAAAGATGGAAAAACCTACCCGGTTATTAAATTGACTGCCGAAGATTATCCCAGGGTATTCAGGACTCGGACAATCACCTTTGACGGCTCAAAATATTACGGCCCCTTCCCCCGGGTTAACCAGATAGATCTCTACCTGAATCTGATTGACCAACTTTTCCCTTTGCGAAAATGCAGGGGCAAATTGAAACTTAGGCCCAATCCCTGTTTGAATTATCATATCAACCGTTGCAGCGCCCCCTGCTGCGGAAAAATAAGCAGAGAGGATTATTTAAAGCAGGTGGAGAGCGTGAAACTGCTGCTTTCCGGTAAAACTGAAAAATTGGTTCGGGAACTGAACGCAGCCATGCACCAGGCTTCCGGAAATCTCGATTTTGAAAAAGCGGGCAAGTACAGAGACCGGATCGTGGCAATAGAAGAACTTGCCGCCGAACAGAAGGTGGTTGACTTTATAGGCGAAGAGAGGGATTACATTGGTTTCTTAAGCAGAGATTACCTGGCCTGCGGTGTAATCCTGCAAATGCGTGGGGGTAAACTGGTGGGCAGGGAAACTTTCCTATTTGAGGATTATTCCCCTGACTCAGAACTCATGCTCCATTTCTTAACCAAATATTACAGTAATATGGAAAAACTGCCTGGAACTATCTATTTGCCGGAAAAAATTGACAGCAAGCTTTACACTGAATTCCTGGCACGGCTGACCGGAAAGAAAATCAAAATCCTTTACCCGCAAAAGGGCAGGAATACCCGCCTGGTTGCCATGGCTCAAGGCGCAGCATTAGAAAAATTAAGCTCCAGCGAGAATAACCAGCGGCAGCTTCTGAAAGCTTTGCAGAAATCCCTGCACCTGCCGGCTGTGCCGAATAAAATAGAGGGCTTTGATATAGCCCACCTTGGGGGCAGAGATACAGTTGCCTCCATGGTTACTTTTCTCCACGGGCTGCCTCACAAGAGCAGGTATCGGCAATTCAGGATCAGGAGCCTGAAGGGGAAAATTGATGATTACCAGGCTATTAAAGAGGTAATAGCCAGACGTTACAGCCGTTTGCTGAATGAAAATCAGCAAAAGCCTGATCTTATTCTGATAGACGGCGGCAGGGGGCAGCTCAATGCAGCTTTATCCATCTTAAGTGCCTTAGGGCTCTCCTCAATCCCTGTTGCCGGACTGGCCAAGAGAGAAGAACAGATCTTTCTGCCTCAAAATCCTGAACCACTTATTCTCGAGCCATCATCACCGGCCCTGCGCCTGCTGCAGAGAGTAAGGGATGAGTCGCATCGTTTTGCCACCAGCCGCCACCGCTCCATGAGAGATAAGAAAGTACAGACCTCAATTCTCGAGGAAATAGATTCCATAGGCCCGCAACGCAGTAAATTACTCCTTAAACATTTCGGCTCACTGGAAAAGATCGCAGCGGCAAAGGCTGAAGAGATATCCTTGCTACCCGGAATAAAAACCGGACTGGCGGAAACTATCCTGGCCCACCTCTCCAGGCTCCTTTCCCGCCGCGCACAATCACATAGTAAAGAAAAAGATTGAGCAAAAAGGCCTGAAGATTCGACTTAACAGAGCGTAATCTGACCTCAAATTCAGCAATCAGCATGATAATACCTTTAATCTCTGCTGCCTTGTAGTTCTTATCACTTTCTAAATATATCTTTTGTACACGCTTGCTCTTTATCCTTAAACGGGAAAATGCTTCACTTAAGGTGTAATTCCCGGCAATCAATCCCTTTAGAGCTGCTAATTTCCTGAACTGGCTTAAGAGCCCGTTTAAAATTTGCAGGGCTTCCCTTTCGCGCGACAGCAGCAGATTATGGAGAACTTCGAGAGCAATATCGAGCTTGCGCTGGGCCACCTTATCGAATAAAGTAAATACATTTTCTTCTTTGCTGTGGTAGATATACTTTTCTATTGCCTCTGATTCTATTTTCGCTCCCTTACCGAAAAAGAGGACCAATCGTTCACATTCCAGGCGGAGCTGTTTGGTATTATTCTCAACTATTTCCAGAAGATCATTGCACGCGGAAGGGGAGATAGTCATATCCTTCCGGCGGAAAAAATTAACTATCCAGCCTCTTTTCTGATTCTCAAAAAGCTCCCAGAATATTTTCCTGTTGTCTTTCGGTACTACCTTCTCAATGCGGCTGTTAACACCTTTGATGGTTTCCGATAAAAGCAGAAAACAGGCTTTACTCGCCGGATTGCTGCAGTATTCGGTAATGAGGCTTATATCTTCTTTTCTGGTGATTAAATCCATGTTATTCAGTATTACCAGTCGTTTTTTTGAGAAAAGAGTCTCATTCTGCAAAATAGAGATAATATCGGCTATCACAGCATCAAAGCCGTAGAAGCGGTGCACTTCCACTATTTCATTACCTTTACCGGAAAGCTTATCTATAAGATTCTTAATAAATTTCTCCTTCTCCCCCTCTTCGGGACCGAGCAGGAGAAATACCGAATTATCACTGCTCATAATTTCTGATAAGAAAGGTTAATTTGCCAAGAATGCGCACATTCTGAGTAAAAATAGGAGGGAAAGCCGCGTTCTCCGCCTTCAGCATGACCCGGTTCTTTTCCAGAAAAAACCTTTTCAGGGTTACCGCTTCATCTACCAGGGCTACCACTATATCGCCGTTATCTGCCGTATTCTGATGGCGAACAATTGCAGTATCCCCCTCCATGATACCGGCATCTATCATGCTTTCACCCCTGACCTTCAGGGCGAAATACTTGCCCTTGCCAAGATATTTCTCCGGCAAATCAACGCTACCATCGAAATTCTGTTCCGCGAAAAGCGGCCTGCCCGCGGCAACCGTACCCAGCAGGGGAATTGCCTGAATCCCCTCGGTATAGGCGTTTGAAGGACTGAGCACCTCGATTGTCCGGGAACGGTTCATGACGCAACGCAGGTATTTCTTTTTTTCCAGGGCCTTTATATGATCATAACCTCCCTTTACCGTAATATCGAAATTGTCGGCGATTTCACGAATGGTCGGTGGATACTTATGTCCTCTTATGAATGCGGAGATGAAATCAAGCACTTCCCTCTGTTTCTTAGTAAGGCCCTTCATATTAACCTGTTGATCTTTATTCCAAACTTCCTGATTTTATTATGCAGGCTGGAGGGTGTTATGCCTAAAGACTCACTGGCGCGTGAAATATTATTGTCATTATCTGCTAATTTCAGGATCAGCATTTCCCTCTCAAATTTATCCCTGGCTTCATTAAGCTTCATATTGGTAAAAGGTTTGTAAAACTCATCACTCTCCGAACTTTTTAGAATACGGAGGTTGAGCCGGACAGTCTGCGGAGAGATAACCTTTTCTTCCGACATAATATTAACCCTTTCAATAAAATTTTTCAACTCACGAATGTTTCCAGGCCAGCTGTAACCACGTAATATATCCATTGCCGACCTTGAGAAAGTTCTTGGATCATTATCCGCTGTCCTTTTGAATCTTACCATGAAATATTGGACCAGCTCATCCAGATCTTCAATCCGTTCACGCAAAGAGGGTACATAAATCGGAATTACATTTAAGCGGAAATAGAGATCCTCGCGAAAGCGGCGCTCCTTGATCTCTTTTTCAATATCCTTGTTAGTCGCGGCAATAATCCGTACATCAACCTCAATTGACTCTTCTCCCCCCACCCTTTCAAATTTCAGCTCCTGGATAACCCTCAATACCTTGGCTTGCGTAGTAAGAGACATATCACCAATCTCATCTAAAAACAGGGTGCCTTTATGTGCCAATTCAAATTTCCCCTTACGGCGGCCCAGGGCATCGGTGAAAGCGCCCTTTTCATGGCCGAAAAGCTCACTCTCAATTAAGGTATCAGGGATAGCGGCACAGTTAAGCTCAATAAAGGGGCCCGCAGCTCTCTTACCTCTCCGATGAATTTCACGGGCAACCAGCTCTTTGCCGGTGCCGTTATCCCCCATTATTAAAATGCGGGCATCCGATTGGGAGCTCTGCTCGATAAGGTTATACAGATCAGTCATCTCTTTACTGGAGCCGACTATCCTGTCTTCCATGAACAGAGTCTGCTTGAGACTTCTATTCTCCTTCTTTAAGGTTTCCATTTTGAGCGCATTTTCTGCAACCGTAATAGTCTTATCCAGGGAAAGTGGTTTTTCCAGAAAATCGAAAGCCCCGAGTTTTACTGCATCCACCGCCACCTTGATATTGGCATGTCCGGAGATAATTATTACCTCGATATCAGGATACTCCTCCTTAATTCTTTTTAAGACATCAATCCCCCCCATATTGGGCAGCCAGATATCCAGTATTACCAGGTCTATTGAATCAGTTTCCAGGATCCGGAACCCTTTAAAACCATCCTCAGCAAGAAATGCCTGGTGACCCTCATCCTCAAATACATCTTTCAGTACAGTACGAATGCCCTGTTCATCATCAATTACTAAAATATTACTCACTTAAAGCTCCATTGGCAGATCAACAATAAAGGTTGTGCCAATATTTTTCTGGGTTTCAAAACGGATAGTGCCATTGTGATCGAAGATCACCCGCTCCACAATAGCCAGCCCCAGCCCGGTTCCATCCTTTTTGGTAGTAAAATAGGGGTGAAAAATGTTTTCCCTCACCAGCTCATCAATTCCTTCACCGGTATCCCGGATCCATATTCTACAGAAGGCTCTATTCTCTTTTTCAACAATATCCGCGCTTAAGGTTATTTCGCCGCCATCAGCCATAGCTTGAATAGAATTTTTTATGAGATTGGCAAAGACCTGTTTCATCTGATTACGGTCTACAGACACCTCAAGCTCCTCGGGGATACCTGAAATATCGACCCTGACCTCCCTGGAAAGCTGCCGATACATGGCGGCTACCTCTTTAACCAGGCTTTTTAGATTAAGTCGCTCAGGGGTAGGCAGAGGCAACCGGGTAAACTCCCTGAACTCAATCAGCATTTTATCAAGATTCTCCACCTCTTCAATTATAGCAGTGATCGCCGGTACCAGGATACGGTCAAACTCATCTTTGTTATGGTTGTATTTTTTTAAGATTCGTTGGGCTGACAATTTAATAGGAGTAAGGGGGTTTTTGATTTCATGGGCAAGACGCTGAGCGATTTCCTGCCACGCGGAGATCTTCTCTGCCTGGAGCAGTTTTTTACGGGATCCGGATAACTCTCCGACCATTCTATTGAATGAGCTCACCAGCACTGAAAATTCATCATTGGAACGTGAAAGTATACGAACCGTAAAATCTCCCTCTGCAACCCGGCGGGTCGCCTCCTCCAGGTTCACTATAGGCTGGATTATCTCATCCGCCAGCAGGAAACTTACCAGTATTGAGAGCAGAAAAACCGGAAAAGAAAATAGAAAGTAAAAAACAACAATCACCCTTTTAAAAAGGTCCTTGTACCTTCCGAGCTGGTTAAAGGTTTCCAGGGATTCCGTTATACTCCTGGTCCGGCTGGCAAAACCTGCGGACAGGATAATTCCGCTTAATACCGCGTAGTCTTCACCATCGATCCGGTGACGGGAGAGATGGCGCAGAATACTGAAGCCTTCGCGGTCCACTTTAGGAAGAGAACCGTTAAAGCCCTGAATGGCACTGAACTCGGTTACCCTGCCCTCAACCGAACCGCGAAAGAATACTTCCCGTCCCAGGTGGTCAAACACCCCTATGAAATCTATATCAGAATTCAGGTCCTTAATATTGCTCCACACCCTGTCAGGATTCCTTTCCATACCCTGTAACAGTGTGTGCAGATGATAACTGGTGCCGAAATTTCTCAAAGTCTCTACTTTATCATCATAATAATCCAGAGAAATATTTAACCCGCCTTTGAGAGCTTCACCTATCTGTACATCAAGCCAGAAAGTAATAGTAGAATTAATAAAATTAATGGAGAGAAGTGCCTGGGGAATCGAGGAAAAGAGGGCGATAAAAGCGAAAAAAAGGAGAAGGCGGGTCTTAAAGCGTGTTCCGGGTAAACGCCTTGCTCTTTCCCTGGCAAGCTTGCTTATCTGAAATACTATTATGGCTAACAGGATCAGCGGCAGAGCTATGGCCGCAGTGACTACAATAACATTAGCAGTAGAATCTGCATATGCCAGGTTACTGATAAACTGCTGAAAGAAAACAATGATCAATCCTATAAACAGGATAAAGATCAGTATTAGAACCAGCAGACCTGTGGAGGTTGTGCCTCCGGAATGATACCTCAAAAACCCTGCTCCTTTGACGCCGGGACTTTAATCTCTGCCTCTGTCCAGCGTGTTACCACAGCAGTCTTTTTATAAAGCAAAGAAATCATATTCAGAGGCGGCACCAATCTTACCGGCGAAAAAGATATTCTGGCTAAAACATAATATTCTTTGCTTTCTCTGCTGCTCAACCTGCCAATTTTAACATCCTCCACCTTAAAAAAACTTCTAAGAAAATCTTCTTCATACAATAATACCTTTTTTTCCCCATTGACCTCAATAATAAATACCCTTTCATAGATGTCCAGATATGCTGTTTTTATGACTTTTTTTTCGGTAATTACCTTATCACCCAGAAATGAGAAAAAACCTTTATATCTTCGGTAAAGACGAAACTGATAGCTTATCTCGGTTTTCAAACCCTCTTCAAGCAGCCCTTTCCGGAATGTGGAGTAGATCTGTTCAGACTCAACACCGGACAGGGCTGCAGAGACGATTACCCTTCCCTCCCTTGCAACAGCAGTAAGAAGTGTTTCTTCTGCAGATAAAAAGACATTACCTGAGAAAATAAACGAAAGAATCAGCGGCATGATTCTTCGCGTTTTATTCCTCCTCGAATTTATTTTCAAAGAGTCCGGCCAAAGCTTCTACAGCTTCTATCTCATCCTTGCCATCGGCAATAATCTTAAGCTCGGTATTATAGGTAGCTCCCAGGGTTATAATACCCATAATTGATTTTCCATTTACCTGCTCTGAGTCCTTTTTAAAATAGATATTACTGGAGAATTTATTCGCCGTCTGTACCAGCAGGGCGGCAGGACGGGCATGCATACCGGCACGGTTTTTAATGACTACATCTCGCTCAACCATTGTTGCTTAAGCCTCATCAACGAACCTCTCTCTGATACTCTCACTCTCCAGCCAGCGCCTTACATTTCGGCTAAACTCTTTCGCCGAATAGTAGCCCATTTTCTTCAATCTTTCATTCATTGCCGCTGTTTCAATAAGAATAGAAATATTTCTTCCCGGTTTTACCGGAATGAGCAGGTAGGGCACCTTCGCCTCCAGTATCTCAATTGTATTCTCTTCAGCGCCAATACGGTCATAAGCTTTGCTTGAATCCCACTCCTCAAGCTGGACCACTATCTGTATCTGTTTTGTATCCCTGATTGCCCCCACACCAAAGAGATGAGTGATGTTGATAATTCCCAGGCCGCGAATCTCCATATGATGGCTGGAAACACCTGCTCCCTTACCCATTAAAATATTGCCGCTGACCCTTCTAATCTCCACCATATCGTCCGCAACCAGCCGATGCCCCCTCTCAACCAGGGCCAGTGCAGCTTCACTCTTTCCCACACCGCTGGCCCCCTGTATTAAAATACCAATCCCAAATACTTCCACTAAGACACCATGGACAGAGCTTTTAGGCGCGAAAACATTGCTTAATACCAGGATCAATCGGGTGGTTAATTCCGATGATTCCAGCTCAGTCTGCAGCACAGCACAGCCGGATTTCCCGGCTAAAGAGGAAAATGCTGTAGTCGGATCAAGCCTGCAGCTAAAGATACAGCAGGGAATTTCACAGGAAAAGAGTTTTTCCAGAGTATCAATTTTTTTCTCCTGCTCGAGTTTCTTAAGATAGGCATGCTCGCCTCTGCCGAAAATCTGAATGCGCTGAAAGGCAAAATTTTCATAGAAACCGCTTAACTCCAGACCCGGCCGGTTGATTTCCGGAACTTTAATCTCTCGGACCAGGCCGGCGCGCCCCTCCAGGCATTTCAGCTTTAAAGCCTCATTCTCCTTAAGGTCCAACTGTAATAAATCAAGAACAGTAAATTTATTCATAAAATATCAGAACTACAATTCCTCTTTTATATTTTCAGTAGTGCGCACACTCTCAAGCCCCTTGTGGTCCTGAATTTTATTTTTTTCTCTGGTTATTTTTACTTCGATTTTATCAAACATCTTATCGATCCCTTTAAAAATATCAAAACCCTCCAGCCCTACATGGGTCGGGTTTCCCCAACGGAAATTGATCATAACCTCAATTTTAAAACTGCTTCCTTCTTTGCTTATGGTAAAGAGCATATCCACAACATATTCCCTGGCAAAATCCAAACGCGTCATTTTTTTTTCAATATAGGCCCGCATGGCCTCGGTTACTTCAAGATGAATTCCCTTAATTTCAAAATTCATAATACCTCCTGTCATTTAGTTTAGAGAATGAAATAGCCAAAATTAGTTCTTGAGTTCCTTAGTATATCACCTGCTATAAGAACTCATTATATCTAATTCTTTCCTGTATTTAGCAATCGTCCTTCTGGCGATATTAACCCCTTTGTTTTTTAAGATTTCCAGGATCATTTTGTCGGTAAGATTTTTATTCTTACCCTCAGCCTCAACAATCTCCTTGATCATTTGCTTCACGCCCTCTTTGGAGAAGCGCCTGCCTGCCATCCCGGTTCCGGGAACCGAATTGGTAAAAAAGTATTTCAACTCAAATATCCCCCACTCGGTCTGAACATACTTTCCGTTAGTAACCCGGGACACGGTAGCTTCATGAACCCCGATCTCTCCGGCAATATCTTTAAGGGTTAAAGGGACCAAATATTTCGGCCCATTTCTAAAGAAGCCTCTCTGGAACTCAATAATCGACCGGCAGACTTTAAGCAGAGTATTATTGCGCTGGTGAATGCTCCTGATAAACCAGCGCGCATCCTGCAAGCCATGTTGTACAAAATTCCTTAGCTCCTTTTTGCCTGCTCCTTCCTTCTTCTCGCTGAGATCAGCGTAAAAAGGATCTATACCCAATACAGGTATCTCTTCGTCATTGAGAATTAAAATGAACTCTCCATCTTTCAATTTAACCATTACATCCGGTATTACCTGGCGGACAGGCTCAATAGAGTAGTTCCTTCCCGGCAGAGGATCCAGTTTTCTGATAAACTCCAGGATCTCCATAATCTCTTCTTCTCTCTTGTGCATAGCTCTGGCTATATCTTTATACTTCTCTTTTTCCAGCAGCTTGAGATGGAGTTCTACGACCTTATAACTGCCGGGCAAGGCTTTGGCATGGTTCTCAATCTGTATTAACAGGGCTTCCTGATAACCTGTGGCACATACTCCCACCGGATCAAATTTGTTGATCAGGGCTTTCATTTCTTCCAGGATCTTCAACTCACTCTCTTTAACCAGGCTTTCGGGGGGTTCAATATGGAAACCATTGTTATCAAGATTCAGGATCAGGAGCTCTCCGATCCGGTAATATTCCTCATTGATGGGCTGCAGCCGTAATTGCCAGAGCAAATGATCATGCAGGGATTCGGGACGGGTTAAGACCCCCTCTATGAAATTGCGCTTGCTGTCCTCTATGTTATTTCTTTTTTTTAAGCTATATCCCGGATCAGATGAGTTATCGAAATAATCATAATCATCCTTGAGCTCCCCGGCTTTTTCATCAAGTGAAACTAAAGAATTATCCTCTATCATCTCCAGGGCTGGATTCCTCTCCAGCTCATCCTGAATGGATGTTCTAAGCTCCTGCAAAGGCAGAGCCATTATCTTGATTGCCTGATATAGCTGTGGGGTCATTTTTAAGCGCTGTTCCTGCCTGATTACAGGTTTCTGATACTGCAACCTAACCTCTCCTCTTCTTTCAATATTAATTGTTAGCTATCCGCCCGCTGCTTGTCAATATCTACATCTCAAAATCGCGGCCCAGATATACACGGCGGGCTATATCGCTCTGCAGCAGCTCATCTTTTGATCCGCGTACCACTATTTCTCCCACGTTGATTATATAAGCGCGGTGGGTGATTTCCAGAGTATCGCGTACATTATGATCAGTAATCAGCACTCCGATGCCCTGGCTTGATAGATCCTTCACAATCCTCTTTATTTCATAGACAGCGATAGGATCAATGCCTGCAAAGGGCTCATCCAACAGCAGGATTTTCGGCTCTATAGCCAGAGAACGGGCTATTTCGGTTCTTCTCCGCTCACCGCCGGAGAGGGTAAAAGCTTTCTGCCTGCGCAGGTGTTCTATTCCCAGTTCCTGAAGGAGCTGCTCAAGTTTTTCACGCTTCTGTAGTGTTGTTATATCTCTCCTGCTTTCCAAAACCGCCCAGATATTATTTTCCACAGTCAATTTCCGAAATACTGAAGGCTCCTGGGGCAGGTAAGCAATCCCGGCCTGGGCGCGTTTATACATTGGCAGGTTCGAAATATTTTTGCCGTTCAAATATATCTTTCCTGAAGTTGCTTTGATAAATCCGACGATGATATAAAAAACCGTTGTTTTACCGGCGCCATTCGGCCCCAGAAGGCCAACTATTTCACCAACCTCCATGGTAAAACTGACATCTTTAACTGCTTCTTTATGGCCAAAGCTCTTGGCCAGACCCTCAACCCTCAAAGTCCCCCTGTTATTCACCCTTTTCTCCGCCTTCCTCTTCCCCAATGGCCTGATAAACATTCCCGCGTATATTCCCTTCCAGCCTGATCTTATCCTTCTTCAGATCTATATAGATTTTCGATGCCTGGTACTCATCCCCTTTCCAATAGACAATGGGCATGCCTGCCAGCTCCAACTGCTCCTCTTCCCGCAAATAACGCGCATACTCTGCCCTGCAGACCAGATCTTTTTTTAAAATGCGTACTCCAAGCTGGATGATGCTTTCATCCCGTTCCTCCCAATGTTCAATAAACCCCCCTTTGACAACTATTTCATTCTTTTTATCAACCATAACAGCGTTTCCTTTGACGCGCACAACCTTTTTTCGTCTATTATAGAAGAGCTCATCAGCAAAAAGTTCGATTCCCTGCTTACTATTCAATACCCTAACCTTGCCGCGGCAATTGGCAAAGATAAAATCTTCACCATAAAGCTCAATCACATCGGCAAAAATCCGGTTATCCTCGGAGACCAGCTCAGCGCTACCGGTTAGAATAATCCGCTCCCTGCCCTCGGCCATTACCGATTCCATACTGTCGCCGGCAAAAGAAAAGGTTTCGGCTATTATCTGCCTGGGAAAGAGCAGAAACAGCAGGCAGAATAAGATCTCTGAGTACTGGCCTTTACTGATCTTCTTCCCAGACATAGCTGCCTTTTACCCCTTTGAAAAAATGTATTTTCTTTTCTCTGAAATTCGCTTCAAACCCCCTGCCCTGCAAAAATGAGCCGTCATCCTTTTTTATAACAATCAGTTCATCCTCTTCAGAGGAGAGATTCTTACCCTGTTTCTCCCAGGTTAATTCTTCAGCCTGAATCCCTGCCCGCTCATCATATGAGTATAGATATATAGAACCGGAAATCGAGGCTTTTTCATTATCAGAGTACCATACTGCGCGCTCCGCCCAACCTTCTATCAGCAGAGCGCCGTCCCCCGCATACTCTTTAAGGTATAATCCCCACAAAAAGGTGCCCTTTTCCTGGCTGAAAACCTCTGCCCGTTCAGCTTCGAGAACCACAACACCCTTTCCCTCTGAAACAATGGTGTGTTTGAAATTGATCAGGATGGTTTTCGGGGTCTCCTCAAGCAGCTTTTCAGCCATCTGCGCCTCCCGATAATCGAGACTGCAATTTACCAGCAACAGAAGAAAGAAGAGCAGATAAAGGCTGTGTGTAAGATCTTTTTTTCTACTCATTCCGGTTAATACAGACGGCTATAAAGCTGGAGAATAGCGGATGAGGGTCAACAGGTTTGGACTTAAACTCCGGATGGAATTGAACCCCCAACCCCCAGGGATGTTCAGGCCACTCGATCGATTCAACCAGTAACGAGTCGGCCGTAAAACCGCTTAAAATGAGACCAGCCTGCTTCAAGGCCTCCCTAAAAATTGAAGAAACCTCATATCTATGCCGGTGACGTTCATATATTATCTCACGTCCATAGGCCGAGTTTATGAGCGTGCCCTCTTGCAGCCGGGATTCGCTCCTTCCCAGACGCATGGTAGCACCGAAGGTCTTAATATCAACCTGCTCTTCCAATAAACTTATTACCGGGTATTCTGTTTCCTGATTAAACTCCGTGGAGTTGGCTCCGGAAAGAGCCAGTACATTTCTGGCATACTCAATAACCATAACCTGCATTCCCAGACAGATACCGAAACAGGGCAGCCCCTGAGTACGGGCATAGTTTGCAGCCGCTATCATACCCTCAATGCCTCTATGGCCAAAACCACCGGGAATGAGAATGCCGGCTACTCCTGCCAGATCAGAATTCTCTGCGGGAATCGCTGCTACCTGATCGGAATCGATCTTAACCAATTCTATCTTCACCTTATTGGCAATACCGCCATGATAGAGGGCTTCATAAGTAGATTTATAAGAATCCAGAAGTTCAAGATATTTACCGACTATGCCGATTTTCACTGTCCGCTCTGCATTACAATAGGTTTCCACCATTCTACTCCAGGCGGATAAATCGCGCGGCGGAGATTTCAGCTTCAATTTATTAATGATGATAGTGTCCAGTTTCTGTTCAGCAAAGATCAGGGGTATTTCATAGATTGTAACCGGCACATCGTAAGCGGAAATAACGGCCTCTTCCTCTACGTTGGTATAAAGAGATATCTTTCTTTTTAAGCTGCTGTTTAAAGGCATTCCTGCCCTGCAGAGTAGAATATCCGGCTGAATACCAATTTCCCTTAGGGATCTTACCGAATGCTGAGTCGGCTTGGTCTTTAACTCACCATCTGCTACGCTGGGTACCATGGTAAGGTGTATGAAAAGCACAGCCCCCTGCCCCAGATCATGAATGAACTGCCGGGCTGCCTCTAAAAAGGGAATGGATTCAATATCACCCACGGTGCCGCCAACCTCAACAATGGTTACCTCTACCCCTTCCTGCTCTCCTATATTAAATATTCTCTTCTTAATCTCATCCGTTATATGGGGAATAACCTGAACTGTGCGTCCCAGGAATCTTCCTTCACGCTCCCTGCGAATAACCTCCTGATACACCTGGCCGGTAGTTATTGAATTTTCCCTGCTTAAAGGAGCGGAGGTGAAGCGCTCATAATTTCCCAGGTCAAGGTCGGTTTCGGCGCCGTCATCCGTTACAAAAACCTCACCATGCTGGTAGGGATTCATGGTACCGGCATCTACATTTATATAGGGATCAATCTTCAGCAAACGGATACTGATCCCCCTGCTCTCCAGAAGATTGCCAATAGATGCGGAGGCGACTCCTTTGCCCAGACCAGAGCATACACCACCGGTTACAAAAATGTACTTGCTCATCTGTTTTTAAGACTATTAGATACCGGGGGATGATGTCAATTAACTATGGCTACATCATATAACCATGTTCCCTTTCCATGTCGAGAAACATAATCTCTGAATAAGCCGGATCTTTTTCCTGATAAAAACAGGGGAAATCAGTATGTTCGCTGACCACCTTCTCACTGGCTACAATGGGTACATCCAGGCGAACAGCCAGGGCAAGACCATCGCTGGGCCGAATCTCCATATAATGACGTTTGAATCCCTTTTTATAAACCAGTCGGGCAAAATAGCTCTTATCCGGGGCAAGATCATATATCTCCAGCCTCTCTACTTTGAAGCCATGATTATTGAGAAAATTAGCAAGCACATCATGGGTCAGAGGGCGCGGCGGGAAAACCTCCTCCATTCTTATTATAATGGCACTGGCCTCAAAAGGCCCTATCCAGATAGGAATGAAACGGTCCCCACCTGCTGTTTTAAGGATTGCTATAGGCATACGGGTTTTCTGGTCAAGTGCGATTCCCTTAATTTTGAGGTTAATCATTGCTGCTCTCCAAATATTTACTTTTCTATTATTAATATAGCCCGTTAAATAGAAAAAAACCTTAAAAACATTTCAAATTTAAGCCGGACGCTGCTATTGACACCAATATTCTATGAGTAATAAACTTTGGCGAGTAATGGCAGGTTTCTTAAGCGACAGTGAGTTTGAAAAATTCAGTACCCTGATCTATAACGAAAGCGGTATCCATTTTTCCAGCACCAACCGCACTATACTGGAAAGCAGGCTCAAGGAAAGGCTGAGGGCTGCATCCCTTGAGCAGGTATCCACTTACTATCAGCTCATCCTCCAGAACCGTGAGGAACTGAGAATTCTCCTGGACTCAGTTACCACCAATTTAACCCGCTTTTTTAGGAACGCAGCTCATTTTGCCGCTTTAGAAAACTACGTGATCCCCCATTTTATCCGGTACAAAGCGAAAAAGAACTCAAATCACCTGCGTTTGTGGTGTGCCGGCTGCTCCACCGGTGAAGAACCCTACTCCCTTGCCATAGTCTTAAAAGAAAAATTACCAAGCCATTTTTCTGTTGAAATAACAGGCTCAGATCTGAGTCTGAAATCCTTGATGACTGCCCAGGAGGGATTCTATCAGGAAACCAGGATAGGCGGGGTTCCCCCCAACTACCTCAGTAAATATTTTGAAAAAAAGCATGATGGTTATCAGATCAAAGCTGATATTAAAAGTTTGGTTAAATTTGACTACCATAACCTTAAGAATGACAGCGGCTTACGAAATGTGGATCTTGTTTTCTGCCGAAATGTCATGATCTACTTTGACGCCGAATCCCAAAAAGCCGCGGTAACCCGCTTCTGGGAGGTAATGAATGAACATTCTTTTCTCTTTATAGGTCATTCGGAATCTCTCTTCGGTATGGAAACCAGCTTTGAATTCGTGAAAACCGAATGGGCGACCTTTTACCGCAAATGGCGCGACTCACCAGGAGATTAAGTTGAAAGATAATCCGATATCCGTACTTATTGTTGATGATTCCGCACTTATCAGAAAACTGGTTTCCAGAATGTTTGATGACATTCCGGACATTCAGGTTATCGGTAAAGCCATGAATGGCCGCTTCGCACTCCAGAAACTGGAAACCATGAATCCGGATATTATTATTCTGGATCTGGAAATGCCGGAGATGAATGGCATAGAGTTCCTAAAAGAACGAACAAAACGGGGTATTAAGATACCCATAGTAATACTCTCATCCATCGCCCGTAAAGGCGCGAAAATTACTATGGAGGCCCTCTCATTAGGCGCCTCAGATTTTATTCTTAAGCCGTCAGGTTCTGCCTCCAGGGATATCTACAAGACAAAAGACCAACTCGTAGACCTCATCAAAATCTACGGCAGGCAATTAAAAAAAGAGAGGGCAAGCAAGGCCGGCGGAGCAGATGGGGCGCCCTCTTCCAGGGTTCTGCCTTCCCCTCAGCCGGTCGCGGCCAAACAACCAGCCACACAACAGGTAAAAGCCCGATTAGCAACAGGAGCCGGCACACCGGTGAAGCGGAGTTCCCTGCCTATTGAAATTATAGCTATCGGTATCTCCACAGGGGGTCCCAACGCCTTAAGAGGGATCTTTTCCAGGATCAGAAGTGACCTGTCTGTGCCGATCTTAGTTGTCCAGCATATGCCGGCTGGTTTTACTGAGGAGTTTGCCAGAAGCCTGGATAAGGTTTCACCCCTGGAAATTAAAGAGGCCGAGGATGGCGATATTATCAAGGCGGGAAGAGTTCTGATTGCCCCCGGTGATAAGCATCTGGAAATTTTAGATAAACCCCTTGCTAAAATAGTAAAACTCACCGAAAAACCGGCGGTTAACGGCCACCGGCCCTCCGCGGACGTGCTCTTTGCATCAATTTTCCAGGTCTACGGCGGCCGCTCTCTGGCAATTATTATGACCGGAATGGGGAGAGATGGGGTTAAAGAAATCGGCTCTATCTACCGGGCCGGAGGGTTAACCATTGCCCAGGATGAAGCATCATGTGTTGTCTTTGGCATGCCGCGGGTTGCCATCGAGCAGGGCTATATTCACAGGGTTGTACCCCTGGAAATGATGACTGAGATAATCAACCAGACTGACCGGAAAGAGAGTTAATTCCTAACAGTAAGATCCACCATTCCCAAGGACCAGGTCATCTATTTTTTTATGGACCTCAGGCATATCTTTATCTTTTATAATCCACTTACGGATAATGTTAACCCCAAAACCCAGCGCTATACCGATTATTCCTGAAAGCACTTTAACTGTCTCTCCTGCTCCTTTTAATAAATATGCGGCAGCAAAATAAAAAGGGAAAAAGAGCAGCAGGGGCAGAATAAGAACCATAAAACCGCTGAATACGGCTTTGCCGGCGTCCAGGTACACCTCAACCAGATCTCCCTTTTTTAAAGATATACTCCTGCTGTTCAGGGCCTGAAAAACCCGACCCTGCTTATCACCGGCACATCCCCCACCGCAGGAACTGCATTTTTCAGTATCCACACATCTTACCGTGATCCGCTTACCCTCTACTTTATCTACTATTCCCATTTCAATCATCAGTTCCCCCCTTACAGGCAACCCGAATCCTTTCTATACTTAGCGCCCGGCCCTGTTTATCAAGCTCCATAATTACACCCTGAATTTCCAGCTGCTGCCAGGCCTCTTTGGAAAGCTCATGAACCTGGGTCAGAAACTTTCTTATCTCAATTTCCGAGTCAAGACCTCCCACTGAATTAAGACTCCCTGTCCTTCCCGCTGAAGTTATTACTGCTGTGCCTCCGGGTAAAATATGTTCATCAGCGGTAATCGCCTTGGTATGACTGCCGATAACCGCAGAGACCTTTCCATCTACATGGTAAAACATGGTATATTTCTCAGCTGTAGTTGCAGCATGAAAATCAATAATAATTGTCGGGGTTACCTCGGAGATCCTCTTTATCAGGTGAGATACCAGCAGGTATGGATTATCAAGATGAACACGCCTGAACCCCGACTGGCCGAGCAAAGAGATCACTCCGATCTGCCGCTCATCCCTGGTATAGATCATCCAACCCCTGCCCGGATTGTCGTATGGATAATTTGCCGGCCGTAAAATGTAAGTTGCTCTGGGAATATGAGGCACCATATCCTTTTTGTAATAGATACACTCCCCGGCAGTGAGCACATCTATACCCATTTTATGCAGATATATAGAATGATTCCTGCCAATGCCGAAACCACCGGTAGCGCCCTCGCCATTAGCTATCACAAAATCTATTTTGTTGCTCTTTATTAATGA
>SDBS01002451.1_pt1 | contig 18526 bp, 17 predicted proteins | sample 2277091 | NCBI WGS metagenome assembly SDBS01 (sample SAMN10404972, study PRJNA504765) | marine sediment metagenome | isolation source: marine sediment core GS10_PC15, 163 cmbsf | place: Arctic Ocean: Southern Knipovich Ridge | collected 2010 | reverse complement strand
CTTCTGGATCAGCCTGGGACTGCTGCTGCTGGGACCTCTTTCGATGACGACCTTCTGGCTCTACCTCCTTGGAGTGCAAGGGGTCTGGTTCACCCTCAGAGGAATGCTCACCCAGCCTATCCTGGCTTTGGTGGCCGAGTTGGGGGTGATGATCTCCATCACGCGGGCCATCTTCGGCAGGACATCTTCGGATTTCCTCGGAGCCAGCCAATGAGCGGGTCGGCGAGGTTCATTCACCGGTTCCTCGGACCAACGGGGCTGCCGCTGCAGCTCGTTATTTTTGTTACGGGTCGCTGCAACTGCAGCTGCGGCCACTGCTTCTACGGCCGTGAGGTTGAGCGGGCCGAGGCTGGTCCGACTCTGGAGGCGTTTGAGAAGCTGGCCCGGAGTTCCGGCCCCCTCCTCTGGCTCTCGCTCACCGGCGGCGAGCCTTACCTGCGTGAGGACCTGCCGAAGATAGCTCAGCTCTTCGTCAGACACACCGGGCTCAGGAATCTAACCATCCCCACCAACGGCCTGGCCACCGACCGCATCCTCCGTGCCACCGAAGAAATCCTCCAACTCCATCCGCGGCTTCAGCTGGTGGTGTACCTTTCCCTGGACGGGCCGAGGGAGATCCACGACGAGCTGCGCCGGGTGCCGGGCTGCTTCGATCACGCCCTGGAGACCTGGCGCGGTCTCAAGGAACTGAAAAAGAGGTTCCGACGGCTCAACCTGGCCCCGATCACCACCATCTGCGGCTCGAACTCGCAGATCCTCGGCGACTTTTTCGACTGGCTCCTCGCGGAGCTGGAGCCCGATGACATCGTCCTCAACCTTCTGCGCGGAATCACACCGGATAAGGGGGAACGATTCTTCGATCTGGACGACTACATCGCCTTTCAGCGGAAGAAGGACCGGGCTCTGGGCGAGGGGAAGTTGCCCCATTTCTCGCTCAACCGTCTCGGCGTCCTCTCGGCCAAGGAACGTTACCAGTGGCGGCTGATTCTCTCCATCCTGGAGGAACGACGGCAGGTGATCCCCTGCCTCGGAGGGATACTCTCCGCGGTGGTCTCCGAGACGGGCTACCTCTACCCCTGTGAGACGTTGATGGGAGCGCCGGGGGACAATCCTATGCAGAGACGGCACTTCTGCCGAGGATCGGCGATATCTTACGGAAACCTGGCCGAGGTGAACTGGGACCTCGAACAACTTTGGTGGACGAAGCGGGGGGAGGAGATCCGCCGGCACATCGCTAAAGGACACTGCTGGTGTACCTACGAGTGCGCGTGGACGACGAGCATCCTGTTCAACCCGAGGTGTTACCACGATCTGCTGCGGGTAGCTCGGGGTAAGCCGCCTCGGTGAGCGGTAAGCTGCGGAATCGGAGTAAAATGAACATCCGCCAATGATGGACGGTTGCGGGCCTTTTCACATTGACGTAGGGCGACTCTTGGAGCGGGGCCGCGGCGGGGATTGAAATCCCCGCCCTACCTTTAGGACTCCATCATCGCCGGGCAGGCGTTCTTGCCCACCCCTAAGGGCAACAAGCCAACTTTCAAAAGGGACCGGCCAATCAGCCGGCCCCCATATCCTCAATACGTTTCCCTTTTCTCCTTAACAAGGGGTTTAAACCCCTTGTCTTCCATAAACCAGGGAACACAACCGACACAAGAAAAGGGACCGGCCTATAGACCGGCCCCCTTGGGGGAGTAGGCCAAACCATCCGGGGCTTTCCTTGGGGGGAGGAGGAGAGACGGTTTGACCTACGTACTGGGAGATTTTAGGAAAAAGGCGGGGGCTGGTCAAGAAAAAAGTGAATGGGCGGGCACAGCGCAAACTCTCGCCCGGTTTACCAACCGTATTACCCCTTGACCGTCGGTGAGGTGAACCTCTATAATCTTTTTCGCCTGTATATATTGAGGATGCCGTGATCCTGGACGTAAACGCCACCCGCATGGAGCTGTTGCGGCTGAAGAAACGTTTGGCCATCGCCCGGCGGGGCCACAAGCTCCTCAAGGACAAGCGGGATGAGCTCCTGCGCCGATTCTTCATCTTAATCGAACAGGCAAAGGGCCTGCGGCAGAAGGTGGAGGAGGAGCTCCAGCGGGCGATGACGGGTTTCGTGCTTGCCCGGGCGTTGATGGACGAGCAGACCACCGCCACGGCGCTTGCGCTGCCCAAGGTCCAGGGTGAGATCCAGACGACCACCCGTCAGGTGATGAACCTCAGGGTGCCGTCGCTTGAAGTGACCCTGGAGGGCAACGCCCTGGCCTATGGCCTGGCCACCACCCCGCCCGAGCTGGACATGGCCGTGGAGGGCTTCCGCCGGGTGCTCCCGAGGCTATTGGACCTGGCCGAGCTGGAGAAATCCATCGGCATGCTGGCCCGGGAGATTCAGCTAACCCGTCAGCGGGTCAACGCCCTGGAGTACATCCTGATCCCGAACCTGGAGGAGACGATCCGCTACATCGGGCTGAAGCTTGGGGAACGCGAGCGCGGGACGCTTACCCGGCTGATGAAGGTCAAGGAGATGCTGGAGGCCGAGCGAGCTTAACGTACAGCGTAATTGAAAAAAAGCGGCCGGACAACCGGCCGCATTTTCTTTGCTCTGTGGGCTTTATTCGAGGTACTCGAGGTCCACGATCTCGGCCTCGAAGGACCACTGGTTCTCCTCGCCCAGACCGTTGTTCATGTAGTAGTCCGGGTCCTCCTCGAGTTCGGCCAGGCTGCGATGGGTCATGGTGGGAGCGTCGTCTGGGGATTCCAGCACCGATAGGCTCCCGGAACGGAAGGCGATCGGTCCCTCGGCGTCCTCGTCGTCGGAGGTGTCCTTGACCCCGGCGGCGAGCCAGAGAGACTCGTCGCTCTCGGCCGCCTCCTCGAGGCGGGCCAGTTGGCTGGCGTCGGTGACCGGTATCCAGTACTCCGTGTCGCCCTGGCGTACCAGGACGCGCGCCTGGGCGTGGCCCATGTCGTAGGTGACGTCGCTATCGGCGGCCACATTGGCCTGGATGACCTGGGTCACCAGCTTGTCCAGGTTGTTGTCCGTGCCGATTTCTGTGCCGGAGACAGTTCCGGTGTAGGCCCTCTCCGCGGCCTTGATGTCGGCGCGGTCCCGGGTGTCGTCGGAAACGGCCAGCGGAGCGGCCGACACGCCGCCCACGGCGCCGCCGGAGCCGTACGCCCCGGAGTCGGTGTCTATCTCGCCGGCCGCCTCGGCCTCCTCGGCCACCGTGGCCCGACCGACGCCCACATCGAAAACGGATGTGTCCTCGTCGATTACGCCGGACTCGGCGAGCTCCCGGTGCACCGCCTCCTCGTCATACACATAGTCGCCCTCGTAGATGTAGCTGGCCACGTGGCCCGAGGCATCCACGTAAGTCTTGCGGTAGGAGAGGTACTCGAAGCTGCCGTTGGTGCCGAAGGCCACGTGCTTGAAAGCGTTCTCACCGTACGTGTCGAGGCCGGAGCAGCCGATGGCGAAGATGGAAACCCCCACGTCGTTGGCATCTTCCACGGCGTCGTCCAGGGTGTAGAACTCGTCGGAGTATTCGTGCGGCCCGGCGTCGCCCAAGAGGAAGGCCAGCTTGGTCACCTCGCGGTTCTGATCCCAGGAGAGTTCGTTGATGCCGTCGTCCAGGGCGCGGTAGACGCTTTCCGGGGTATCGCCGCCGCCGCCGGCGTAGATGGCGCTGATCACCTCGTGAGTCTCCATGACGTCAAAGGTGAAATCGGATATCTTTGTCACGTAGACGTCGCCACGGTCGCGGTACTCGACGATGGCGAAACGCACCGCCGGAGCCGGGGTGCCCTGGGCGATTTTGACGGCTATCTCCCGCATCTCCTGCTTGACCACCTCGATCTCGTCGCTCATCGAGCCGGTGGTGTCCACGATGAAGGCCACATCCACACGCGGCGCGTCGGAGTTCGGGTCCACGAAGATCACCGGGGTAAGCCCCGTACCGTAACGCAGGGAGCGGATCTTATCCACGAGCTGACGGGACACCAGGTCCACCATCTCGAAGATGCCGCCGGATGTGTCGGTCTCGGCCCTGACGCCGCCGCCCACCTCACCCGACTCGATGAATAGAACCTGGACGTCCAAACGCATGCTCTCGCCGACCACCGTCAACGAGCCCATGATCATCAGGTCCAGACCCAGCACGCGACCCAGCTCGACGGCCGTGTCGGGGTCGGTGACGCCGGTGCCCGAGAGGGAGTGCTCGGCGAGGACCTTGTCCAGTCGCTCCCGTTCCACCAGGGTCATGTCCGGCTGGTTGGAAAGATCGGTCATCAGCATCTCGGCCAGACCGGTGGAAAGGTAGTCGTAGGTGTCGTCGGGCGCGGCCACCTCGAAGTAGAGAACGCCGATCCGGACGCCGGCTAAAACCGGTACGACCAGCAGTCCTAGAAGAACAAACAGCAATGCGTTACGCATGATTCCTCCTGGGTGCATGTTTTCTAAATATCGAAAGCAGGAAAGGATAACATACAGGATTATCTATTTACGCACAATTCACCGAAGGGGTTCCAGGTGTCAAATCTATTGCGCTTCCCATATCCGTAACCTTCTATGTTAATCTACAATCGTGCCCCAAAACAACCGTGCAGGGAAAGCGCCCTTCCTCCTCGGCGTTGACGTGGGATCAACGGCGACGAAGGCGGTCGCCCGGTCGGGCGGGCACGTCATCGGGCGGGCCACGAGGCCCACCGGTGAAGATTTCTCCTCCGCTGCACAGGGGATCATCGAGGAGGTGGCCGATGATCGGACAGGATTCATCGTCGGCACAGGCTACGGTAGAAGACTGGTCACCAGCGCAAACAGAATCCTGACCGAGATCACCTGTCTCGCCCTGGGGGCTCGCAGCCTCGACCCGGACGCAACGGCCTGCCTGGACATCGGCGGCCAGGACGCCAAGTTCCTCTGGCTGACCCCCGACGGCAGACCATCCGGCTTCGCCCTGAACGATCGCTGCGCCGCCGGAACCGGCCGGTTCCTCGAGCTGGCAGCCGAGAGGATCGGTCTGCCCCTCGGGGAGTGGGACACCATCAAACTCGAAGAGGCGGGAGGTCTGACCCTTTCTGCGACCTGCGGCGTCTTTGCCGAGAGCGAACTGATGGGTCATCTGGCGTCCGGAGCCTCTCCGCGCAGCTTGGCCGCTGCGGCGGCGATATCCATCGCAGCGCGCGCACTCCCTCTGGCCGGCCTGGCTGGACACCCGATGATACCTCAAGAGGGCGGTCTGGTTCTGGCAGGCGGCGTTTCCAACAACGGTCCGGTCGTCGAGGCGCTCCGAGACGCCTTCTCGACCCTCGGCTTGCCGGTACGTGTTCTGCCCATGCCCAGTTTCACAGTTGCGTACGGTGCGGCCCTTGCTGCGGAAAAACTTGTAACCATCGAGAAGGAGCGCGAGTGAAAAAGGTACTCATCCCGCTCATGATCGCCGCAATCCCGGCGATCATCGGATGCGGACCCAAGGTTAACCCCTACATTCATCTTCCGGGAAAGATCATCTACACCACGGAACACGAGGGCTCGATCCACGTCATGCAGATAGACCCCCAGGGGGAGAACCGGGAGGCTTTAACCAACGCCGACACCCTCCGTGGCGCCAACTCCTTCTTCGACGCCTGTCTGCTCCCGGATGGGGAGAGCTTCGTGGTGGTAGCCAGCATCTACGGGAACAACGAGATTGTACTGATCGAGCCCGGCCCCGACCCCAAGGTCACCCAGCTCACCGATAATAAGGCGAGGGACATCTCGCCATCTGTTACCCCCGACGGGAGGTACGTGGTCTACGCCTCCGACGCCGGCGGCGACCTGGAGATCTACAAACTCGACCTGGAGAACCCGGACCTGGAGCCGGAGCGTTTGACCCGGTCCAAATCCAACGACACCGACCCGGTGGTGCGGCCCGACGGTCGTTTCATCGCCTTCATCTCAGACCGCCCGGGTGCCTACGATCTCTACGCCATCGACCTCACCGGCGAGGAACCACTAAGACGACTGACCAACGAGGAGGGCGACGTATCCAAGCCCAGTTTCTCACCTGACGGAGAATACGTGATATACGAGGTGATGATCCGCGGAAACCCCGAAATAGCCTACTGCAACTTCGACTCACCCACCGAACACGGCATGATCGTCGAAACGAAGGAATGGAGCGAGTACTCGCCCTGCTTCTCCCCCTCGGGCTCATACATCTGCATCGTGAGCAACCGTGAGGGTGCGAGCGACCTCTATATTTACACATTCCGGGGAGACTTGGTCCGCAAGATCACAGACACCCCGGAGTTCGACACAGACACGTCCTGGACGTGGTAACACGGTGGACTTTTTGGCTTTAGGTGTGCTAGACTCGCCCAGATTCCGCCGGGCTCTTGGGATGGTTGGAGGTGTATCGTCCGTCCCCCCGGTGGGGCTGATGAGAGATCTCTTGGTGCTCCTCGTCCGATGGAACCACCAGTTCAACCTAGTCTCCCGCGCCTGTAATCCGGCGGACCTGTTGGCCGACGCCCTGGTGGACGCCGCCGCGCTGACCCGAGTTATCGAGGTGGACTCAGGAGTGGTGGCCGATCTCGGAGCCGGGGCCGGTCTCGTTTCTACCGCCCTGCTCCTGTTGAATCCCGGCCTCGGTTTGGAACTGGTGGAGGCCAACGCACACAAGGTCAGCTTTCTGCGCCGTGTCGCGGCGATGTTGACCGATCAGGGGAGGGGCGGTTTCAGGGTCATCAACACGCGCCTCGATGCATTTGAGGGAGGTCCGCGTTGGCGGACCGCCTTCTCCCGGGCCACCTGGTCCCCCAAGGAAGGCTGGAGAAGGGCGAGCCCCCACCTAGTGAAGGGTGGCGTTTACGTCGCCCTCGTCGGTCCAAAAACCATCCCTCCAAACGGATGGAACCAAAAGCGCTACGACGAACTGCTCCCGAACCCGGAAGACTACTCCACGCGTATGCTGCTCTGGCAGAGGAAATGATCCGTCGGATAGCCATAGCCAACCAGAAGGGCGGGGTAGGGAAAACCACCACCGCCATCAACCTCGGAGCCTCTGTGGCGGCGACGGGCCAGCGGGTGCTAATCGTAGACGTGGACCCGCAGGGGAACGCCGCCTCGGGGCTGGGTATCTACGAGGGGGACTCCTTCACCCGGCCCGCCTCGGACGGAAAACCCAGTGTCCTCGACGCCCTCCTCAATCGCGCCGGATTGGAGGAGGCGATCCGGCCCACCGACACTGAATCCCTCTTCCTGGCGCCCAGCGTACCGGAGATGATCAGCCTGGAGCGGGATCTCCTGCACTCGAAGGACGCGCCATACCGGCTATCAAAAGCGGTGAACCGGTTGACCGGCTTCGACCTCATCCTCTTCGACTGCCCGCCGTCCCTGGGGCTTCTAACCCTCAACGCCCTCCTGGCGGCACGGAGCATCCTGATCCCGGTCCAGGCCGAGTACTACGCCCTGGAAGGTCTGACCCGGCTCCTGAAGGTGGTGGAGTACGTCCGGAAGCGTCTCGGTCACCCCCTGGAGATCGAGGGTTTCCTCCTCACGATGTACGATCAACGGACCCGCCTCGCCGCCGATGTCGAGGACCAGGTCCGCAAGCACTTCAAGGGCAAGGTATATCAGACCATCATCCCTCGCAATGTACGGCTCTCCGAAGCGCCCAGCCACGGGATGCCGACTATCGAGTACGCGTTGGCCAGCACGGGCGCCCAGAGTTACATCGCTCTGGCCCGGGAGATGCTAGACCAACCGGCGGGGGTGCGATGAGTGCTCGGAAACCCAGGCGCGGACTAGCTCGGGGCCTGGACAGCCTGATCGGCGACCTGGCCGATGAAACACCGGTGCCGCACGACGGTGAGATCGAAGTCGAGCTGATCGAGGCAAACCCCTTCCAGCCCCGTAGAAGCTTCTCCGAAGAATCGCTCGCCGGCCTTGCCGACTCCATTCGATCCAAGGGGCTCCTCCAACCCCTTCTCGTCCGACCCAAGCCCGGTGATAAGGGTCGGTACGAGGTCATCGCCGGGGAACGGCGGTTGCGCGCAGCCAAGCTGGCCGGACTCGATAGAGTCCCCGTAATCGTCCGCCCGGTGGAGGACTCTGAGGCGCTCACCCTGGCCCTTCTGGAGAACTTACAACGGGAGGACCTTCGCCCCATCGAGCTGGCCCGGGGCCTCAGGAACCTAATCGAGCAATTCGGCTTCACTCAGAGGGAGCTGGGGAGAACGCTCGGCGTATCCAGGGAGCACGTATCCAACACCCTGCGATTGTTGAAGCTCCCGATAAAGATTAAGGATCTTCTGGATGCTGGGCTGCTGACACCGGCCCACGGCCGGGCGCTGACCGTAGTCGAATCGCCCGAGTTGGCCCAGACCTTGGGCGAGCTGGCGGCGGAGAAAGGCTTATCCGTCCGGGAATTGGAGACGCTCATCGCCGGCCGGGAGACTCTCGCGGTCAGGTCCATGCCGGAAACAAGGGGTTTAAACACCTTGCCAAGGCCCGAGGCGGTTCGCGATCCCAACCTCGTCCTCTTCGAGGAGGAGTTAATGCGCCGGATCGGTACGCAGGTGAAGATCAAGCACCTCCAATCCGGCCGGGGTCGGATCATCATCGAGTACTACTCCCCCGACGAGCTGGCCGGGATCATCGAAAAGCTGACCGGCCGCTCATCCGGCTAGGGTGAACCACAGACATCGTTAAACAAGGGGTTTAAACCCCTTGCCTCGCTGATCATCGTTAAACGTAGATATTCGGTGCGGTCGATAGCACTAATCGCCATGGGCAAGAAGCAGCCAGAGTGGGAAATCCACATCGTCCCCCGCTCAACGGGCAAGCGCAGGCTCTACCGATTCACCAAATTCAAGAGGAACGCTTTAATAATTGGCGCTTCGTTGGTGACCCTGGTCGCCCTTGTTGCGATTGTCTTCACCTTCCTTCTATCCTTCGGGATCACACTGGGGATGGACCAGTTCAACTTCGTCGAGTTGAAACGCCTGCGCGTGGAGAACGAACAGCTCCGGGAGGAGCTGTCCCTGGTCGAGGAACTGGAGAGAGAGGTAACCGCCGGTGAAGAGATCATCGGCCGTCTGCGTGGCATGCTGGGGATTGATCTGGCCGAGGAACGACGTGCCGAGGCGGAGAGGATTCTCACCTCGGCGGTGCCCTACGTGCCGGGAGAGGAGCCCGAGGCACCCGAGCTGACCGGTGAAGCGACAACCTACATCACGACAGGCCCTTCTGCGGGAAGGACCGGCGAGCTGGCGGCCTACGTCGCTTCTACGGCGGCTCGAGGACTTTCCACACCCAAGGGATGGCCGCTCCGCGGCTGGATTACCCGGGGTTTCATTCCCGCCGGGGACTCGAAGCACTCCGGCATCGACATCGCCTGCGACGAGGGCAGGACCGTCACCACCACCGCCGCCGGTGTGGTGGTCTACGCCGGTGAGGACAGGCACTACGGCATGAAGGTGGTCATCAGCCACGACTCAGGCTACTCCACCATCTACGGGCATAACTCCAAACTCTTCATCAGGGTCGGTGACACGGTCATAAAGGGGCAGCGCATCGCCCTCTCCGGTAACACCGGAGCCAGCACCAGCCCCCACCTGCACTACGAGATCCGGCGTGACGACGTCCCCATTGATCCGGCACCATTTTTAGAGGAATAACAAGACACCAACGACAGCCATCTTAGTAAAGCGAGGTCTGATGGCCAAGGAAGAGAAAAGGTACGACCGCGGATCCTCCGGCGTACACTCCATCGTCGGTGAGGGCACGATCTTTGAGGGCAACATCGCGGTTCAGGGCAGTCTGCGCATAGACGGCATCTTCAAGGGCACCATCAAGTGCGATGCTTTCTACGTGGGCCGCTCCGCCGAGGTTACCGCCGAGATAGAGGCCAACCGCAGCGTCATCGGTGGGAAGATCCACGGCAACCTCATCTCGCCGATGTCCGCCGAGATCGAGGAGACCGCGGAGATCATCGGCGACGTGCGCACCGAGTCGCTCACCATCGCGGAGAAGGCGATCTTTCACGGATTCATAGACATGGGTAAATCCGAGGGGTACAAGAATCGTCTGACCGCGTTGGGAGACCTGAGTAAGTCGGGCGGACGCGGCGAACAGAAGGCTAAATCCGAGGTGAAGGCCGACACCAAGCCCGAATCGAAGTTCCCCCACAAGCCCCCCGAAGCGAAACGGTAGCGAACAACCAACCCCTACAGAGAACCGGAAAGACGGCGGTTCCGCGCGCCTTCCGGTAGTGAGGGATGCGAAAAATACTGGTCGGTTTGATTGCCCTGGCTTTCCTGTCGCCCCTGGTGGCGGGGAGGAGGAACGGGCTCGAGGTGAAGGGAGGCGTTAATCTCAACTTCGCCCAGGCCTTCCGAGGCTATCTCAACATCGGCCCCCGCCTGGACATGGGTTACTACGACCACTGGTTCTACGTTGGCGGACGCGCGTCATACCTCTACTCCTCGATCCACGAGGACTGGAATCTGCGTCTCGGTATCCTCTCGGGGTGGCGCTCCGACTTCACCCGACAAAACTTCTACGTAACCACCCTTCTGGGCGCCGAGTACCAACAGGCACCCTGGGATGCCTTGACCTCGGGTGAGGGTACGGGGCCCGAGGGCGTCTATTCCATCACCTTCGAGCCTGGTATAACCGCGCGCTTCACCAACTGGTTCTCAATCCACCTCGAGATACCCATCGCCTTCCCCCTGGGCCAAGAAGGCCTCGAGCCAGACGTTAAAGGCTTCATCTACCTCAACGTCTACTGCTTCTAAAACCAGCGGCGAAAACAAACGATGGATGGCCGGGCCATCCTTTTTTTAGCTACAGCGCAACGGCTATACCGTAGGGGGGGAATCGAAGGGCAGGGGCCCCGCCGGGTAACCCGGGGGACCTCTTTTACCGCCCAACATGCGGAAGTTCCTCGGTTCGCCGAAGCGCACCCGCAGACGGCGCTCCACCCATTCCAGCAGCCTTCTTCTCTGCGAGTCGGTTGACCGTCCCTCCAACCGGTCAGGGCCGCCCGCAACGGCTATCCGGGGCAGCATCGGCGCCGGATGGGTCCCGGTGAAGGGGATGATGTAGCGTGAGTTACGGTAGACCGGTTCGCCGGGCTTGGTTAGACGGTCCCCGAGCTCGGAGTCGTCAGCGACGTAGAGCCGGGTGAAACTCTTCTGCTTGATTCGGAAGGATTCCTCTGTGCGCGCCCAGCCGTAGTGGAATACCTCGGCTTCGGCGGACCAGACCACCCCCGGTTTGCCCCCGTCGGGGAAGCGGAAACCCATGGCGTCGCCCCAGGATTTCAGGCCGATCCCGAGGCGGATCACCCGCACCTCGCGCCGGTACCACTTGCGCCCGGTATGGATGGTATGGTAACCGCCGTAGAAGTGGCGGAAGCGGAAGAGGAGCCCCTGAACCTCATCGTCGTCGAGGTAATGCTCCATGCAGGACCGGATTGCCGGATGGTAACGCTCGTGGATCGCCTCGTCGGCCTGGATGTAAACTCCCCAATCCCCGACCGAGCGGTCCAGGGCCGCGTCAGTCAGCCGGGCCAGTATCCTGCCCCCGGTACGCAACGACTCGTCCCAGGGCGCCGTGGTGATCACGACCCGAGGGTCGTCCAGCTCACCCTCGAGATAATCCAGCGTGCCATCGGTGGAGTCGGCGACCACCAGCTGGAACTCGTCACAGAGCGGTATAACACTCCTAACCGCCTCTGCGATGGGGTAGTCGTTCACCAGGGCGTTCCGGACGAAGCTGAAGCCACAGACCCTCATACCTTCAACAGCTTCCACTTGCCGCCCGAGAAACGCCAGTACGACAGTCCGGCGCGCACGTAGAACCCAAATATGGCGACTGACCAGTACCCGATTATCCCCCATTTAAAGACGAACACGGCCAGCAGGGCCAGGGGAATCCGCAGACCCCAGAAAGTGATGGCGGACAGGGCCAACGTCCAGCGGGTATCACCGGCCCCGCGCAAACCGCCCATCATCGTCATCATTATGGCCAGAGCCGGCTGCTCGAGGGCGGCGATGGTGATGAGCACCACCCCGATCGGCACCACCCGTCCCAGAGGCGCCGGAGGGAAGAGGGCGGGGATCTTCTCGAACCAACCCTCCCCGGTGTGAACAAAGGACGCCGCGCCCTCGCCCAGAAGCTTGACCCCGGATGTGCCCTCTTTGATGAACAAACCAACCAAGTCCTCGGCGAAAAGGGCGAAGACAATCCCCATGACCCCCATGAGAATCATGGCGTAGAACGCCGAGCGCCGGCTGGCTCTCTCGGCCAGGTTGGGCTCCTTCGCCCCCAGATACTGACCCACCAGAGTCGTGGAGGCGATGGCCAACCCCCAGCCGGGCATGAACGAGAGGCTCTCCACCTGCATGCAAACCATGTTGGCCGCCAGGGCCACCGTTCCGAGCTGGCTCACGATCCAGACCGAGAAGATGTGTCCGATCCGGAACACCCCCTGCTCGAGCATGGCCGGGGTGCCCACGTGGAAGATTCGGCGGATGGAGGACCAATCGGGACGGACCGTTTCAGTTACCTTGAGCCTGGCTTTGGAAAATCCGCCGTAGAGGATGACCAGGGTGGCAATCCCGGCGACGGTCATGGAGAGCGCGGTGCCGAGGGCCGCCCCGCGAACCCCCATCGGCTCGATGGGACCCAGGCCGTAGATGAAGGTGTAGTTCAGGGCGACATTGAGAACATTCGCGATCAGCGAGATGATGAGGGGTCGGACGTTATCGCCGAAACCGCGCATCACCGCCGACCCGACCAGGGTAATCACCCAGGGCAGCCCGGCCAGGCCCAGGATACTGACATAAGTTTTGGCGTCGGCCATCACCACCGGCTCGGCTTTGTAGATGGACAACAGGAGCGGGAGGAGGAAGGCGCCGGCCGCGGTGATGAAGAGGCCGAACCCCCCGGAGATCAGCATGGACTGGCCGCCGATGAAACGCGCCTCGTCGTAATTCCGTTGACCCCACAGCCGGGCCACCACCGCCGTGGCACCCACCCCCACACTGGTCAACAGGAAGAGCAACGGCCACACCACCCCGCCGCCCAGGGCCACGGCGGCCACTCCCTCCTTACCCAGCGCCTGGCCGATCATGATCGTGTCTATCACGCCGACCAGGGTGTGGAGGAGCATCTCTCCCACAGCGGGCAGCGCCAGACGGAGGATGTTTCCGTTGAGGTGGGGGGCGTCCAGGATGATGTTCTCTTTGCGGACCACGGTTCACCCTCATAGAACTAATTGAGACGGCATTATACAAAAATAAAGTAATTACCTGTCCATTTCGGACTAGCCGAGGTATGTTTCCTGTATGTAGTTCAGTACGTTTGTGTTGTTTAGAAAGGAGCGCCAGTTAAAATCTAGACACTGCACCCCGGCACCGCGGCTCTACGGCATCACACCCAAAGGGATAGCGCCGCACACACACTCCCGCTGGTCGTTCCCACAACACACTAAGACAAGGGGTTTTGCCAGAGGCATAGCTCGGTTTGCCGGGGGCATAGCTCGCTCCGCTCGGTTCGCTCGGTTTAACCCCTTGTTTCAACGTAGGGGCGGGCCTCTGCGCCCGCCCGCAAAACCTGTTCTACACCCATAGGCTAAACCTCTCCACGCTACTCTTAGGCAAGGATTTCCAGGTAACGCACCAGCACCGTCGCCGGGCCGTGGTCGGGACGGGCCAGGGCGGGGTCGGGGTGGAGACCGACCACCTCGCCCCTAACCAAACGACCGCCCATGTCCTCTTGAACGTCGATCAGCTCGCCGCGCAGATAGTTCCCGGTGACGCCCACCTGCTTTCCTGAACGTCCCTTCCCTCGCTCGACCAAAAGCCGAACCTCATCGCCGACGTTTTCCAGGGCGAAGCGGTGTGCCAGCTCGGCGGAAAGCGACCGGAGGAAGCGGGAGCGTTCTTTCTTGACGCCGGCGGGAACGCGATTGGTAAAACTCTCCGCCGGGGTGCCCGGTCGGGGCGAGAAGCTGAAAACATGGAGGTAATCGGCTCCGAACTTTTCAACGGCCTTTATCGTTCGCTCGAAGCCGTCCTCGGTCTCGCCGGGGAAGCCGACTATGACATCCAAACCCAGGCCCAGCCGGGGAATGCACTTCCTCGCGTAGCCGACGTTGTCCAGGGCCTCGACGATGGTATACCGTCGGTTCATCCAACCGAGGACATCGTCGGAGCCGGACTGGAGGGGGAGGTGGAGGTGCGGGGCGACGCGGCCCTGTGTGGAAGCGATGAGATCAATGAGCCCGGCGGTAAGCTCGTTGGGTTCGATGGAGGAGAGGCGGAGGCGGGCGAGGCCGGGCGTTTCGAGAAGCGCTGCCAGCAGGTCGGTCAGATCGGTGCCCAAATCCGTCCCCCAGGAACCGAGGTGAACCCCGGTCAGGACGACCTCCCGGTGGCCCGCGGCGACCAGGCGCTCCAAGGCGGGCTTGGCATCGGTAATCGGACGGCTCCGGGCCTCCCCCCGGGCCAAACGAACCTTGCAGTAGCTGCAAGAGCCGTTGCAGCCATCTTGAACCTTTAGGAAGGCTCTGGTGTGATGCGAAAAGCCGCCGACCAGATCGGGCCAGCGGTCCTCAGACGTTGTCTCACCAGACAGAACCCGAAAAACATCCACCCCCACCCGGGGGATCACGTCGGTTACGCCCGGAATGCGGGCCAGCTCATCGGGGTCCGTGGCGGCGTAGCAACCCGCCGCAACGACCCTTCCTCCTTTTGCGACGGTTCCGGCGGCCCTGCGCAGCAGATTGCGCGAGCGGTGATCGGCCCTCCCAGTAACCGTGCAGGTGTGGACTACACATACCTCCGCCGGTTCCCCGAACTCGACCGGTGAGTAACCGGCCTCGACGAAGGCACCCAGGGTGGCCTCGGCCTCAAAGGTATTGAGCTTGCAGCCGAGGCTGGTAACGGCTACCCTCACTCTAAAGCTCGATACCGCCCAGGACCTTGCTCCGGTCACGGGCCACGGCGGCGAATCGTTTGAGATCGGCATCGAAGGCCAGGAGTACATCCTTCACCGATGCCGGATCGGCGTCCGCCGTACCCAACCTCTCGCCGCTCTCCTCGAGGCGCCCGACCTTTTCCAACAGCCCCTCGTCGTACTCGTACAGCCGGTCTAAAATCTCCGGGGTAATCTTAATTGGATCGGTTTTGCCCGAGTAACCATAATCGGCGTAGTGGAAGGTGTCGGTCACCGTTTCCAACCGGTTTTCCAGGGCGTCCACGGCTCGTAACAGCTCTAAAAGACCGTTGTTGGTCAAGGTAATGACCATCTCGCGCAGCCTGGTCCGGATGACATCCAGGCGCTGAACGAGCAGTTCCCGAAGCAGGCGGTCGGCATCCCGCCGGGTCTTGAGCTCCTTGTAGCCCTGGTAACCCGGGATCAGGCGGGCGAGTTTGTTCTCGATGCCCGAGCGGTCGTCGGCGATTCGGTCGCGGAGATCGTCCATCAATCGTCTCTCTCTGAACGGGGGTGGGAAACCTGTTCCCCGTGCCACCCTCGACCATCAGCCGGAGGTTGGGAGGGGAGCGTACGCGCTGATTATAAATCCGGGATACGGGAAAATCCAGCTAACAGACCGAATCGAGGTTAGTCCTGAACCGGCCCCTTCGGCGTCCGCAGCCGCTCGACCAGTTTGAAGAGATCAAGCCAGAGCTTGCGCTCGGAGATCAGGTCATGGGACTCCTCGAGCTCAACCTCACCGGTGTAACCGATTATCTTGATCTTGGCGTAGTTCCAGGCCCGCCCCGTCTCCGTGGGGTTCATTCCATAGAGGGTGGCCACGCTCGACTCAGCCCCGCTTTGAATGTCCACCGAGAAGGCGCGGTCACCGGCGAATACACCCACTACGCAACCCAGGTGCCGCATGGGCAGGAAGTAACGGAACTCCACACGATGCCGACCCGGTGAAAGGATTATTTTGAGGTCGCCCGAGTTCTCGTGCAGCACCGCCGCCAGGGAATCGTCAACCAGAACGTGAACGTAGGTCGAGCTGTGTTGGCTGGTGAAATAGAGACGTAAAACGCCGTTCGCCATCGGTGAGACGTCCTCCCGAGGCACGATCTCCCGGGCGAGGGCCAGGCCTGCCTCGGAGATGAAGTGGGGGAAGTGGAGGCGGTCAGAGAAGTCGCCGTCCAGTTCCAGGATCATCTCACCGGTCGTTACGTCCGCGGCGAAAAAGGAGGCGGTGGAGTTCTTTCCCGAGTTGGTCAGCTCGCCCCAGAAGACGAAACGGCACTCGAGGCCTCGGGCGGCTTCCAGGGCTTCCTCCAAGCGTATGGGCTCCCGGTGGATAAGGCCTTTGGGCACCGGCCGTCCCTCCTCGGCCAACCGACCCAGCCCCAGCAGCTCGGGGTGCAGTACGATGCGGAACAGTGGACCGTAATCGTTCAGCGCCTCCTCCATCGTGGCCGCCGCGATGTGGCTCATGTAGGGGTCCTCGTAGGTGACCGCGAAGGGCAGGGCGAGGATGCGATTTCGCCGCATCTGGAGGTCCGCAAGGAGACGGTGCCCGTACCAGGACATGTCCGTGTCCGCCGGCAACCTTCGGGCCACTGCCAAGGCGAGGGCGTCGAGACGGGTATAGCTAGGCGCGTCCCCTAAGACAGTCAGAGCTATCCGGGCGTCTCCATCTTCGAGGGGGTTGAAACCGTGGAGCTGCATCAGGGTCTGCTCGAAAAAACGCCTGAGCTTATCCGGATCGGCGCCAGACCCCACGCCGACGACGCCCCCCACAACCCGACCCGTCCGCGGGTCGTAGGTCAGGAAAAGACCCGGCGGACCCGGAGCACCACGAACAAGTACGTCCGCCATGAGCTCGTCATCGGTGAAGCGGACAAACTCGAGGGGCTCCGTGACCGGGAATCGCGGACCGGCGAAGGCTTCACGGAGGAGAGAGAGGACGCCGGCTTCAAGGGTGGGATCAACGTAAACCCGAACCGGCGAATCCCAGCGGAAACGCCAGCGTGTGTCGGAGCCCGCCGGCGCCGTTGAGCTCGCGTCACGAACAAAATCCACCAGCGAGACCGGAACCTCGCCCAGGCGGACCACGGCAGGGATAAGCGCTACGGTGACCTTCTCGGTGCGCCCGACCGGCTGCCGAAATGGGGCGAACCGTTCTCCGACCTCCACCTCGATAACACCGAAGCCTTCAAAGCTGATCCTGAACCGACCCTCTCGATCGGTATAAACCGACTCGTCAAGGATGGTCACCCTGGCTTCGGGCACCAGCACCCCTGTGGCCGCATCAACCACCACCCCGGCGATGAACTTGGCCTGGACGACCGTCGCCAAGATCAAAAAAAGCGAAAGATATTTCTTCATTTATCCAGCCGGTATCACGTCGCCGTGCGCTAAGCTATCACAAGACTTAACGCCTGACAAGATGGTCGGATGCAATTAAGCTGCAATAAATTTATCAAATCATCTTGATTCGGACAATTACTTCACTATAATTGACCGGTCGCAACACAAGCAACATGGGCTACGAACCACAACAACCACTCATCCTCGTCGCTGGAAAGGGCAGACTTCCCCTGGAGGCGGCTAAGAGCCACCAGACCCGGGGCGGCCGAATCCACCTGGTAAGCCTGACCCAGGGTCCACCGCCGGAGCTGGAGGCGCTGGCCGAAGAGGTCGTCGTCTTCAGCGTCGGTCAGATCGGCCACATTCTGGACTACATCCTCGGAACCGGCATCCGCCAGGTCAGCCTTCTGGGCAAGGTGGCCAAGGGTAAGCTCTTCAGCGGTCTTAAGCTGGACGGTCCGGCGCTGAAACTCTGGCTCACGACCAAGGATAGGAGCGACCGCGGCATTCTGCGGACCATCTGCCGGGCGGTAGAAGAAAGTGGAGTCGAGGTGGTTAGTCAACTCGAGGTCCTGAAAGAGTTGGTAACCCCCGACGGGGTCCTTACGAAAAGAGGACCTAACCCTGCAGAGAAAGAGGACGCCCGGTTCGGCTTCCGACTGGCTCTGGAATGCGCACGTCTGGGCATAGGCCAGACGGTCCTCGTCCGAGGCGGGATCGTGGTGGCGGTCGAGGCCCTGGAGGGATCCGACCGCTGCCTGACCCGAGGGGGGAAGCTGAGCAAGGGTAGCTCGAAGCTTTTCAAGGGTGGTCTGGTGATGGCCAAGGCCGCCGGACGGGAGCACGATGTCCGCTTCGATGTGCCCACGGTGGGAACCGACACTCTCGAACTGGCTAAGGACGCCGGGGTAACCTGTATCGCCCTGGAAAGCGGGAAGACCCTAATCGCCGACGGAGTGAAGGAGTTCACCCGAGCCGCCACGAAATGCGGAATCGCCATTCTGGGGATACCGGGGGATCACCCGTAGAAGCAATCCAAAACGAAAAGCCTCCCGCCGGGGAGGCTTTCCTTCATTTCCGGTGACCTACCTTCCCACCACGAGTCGTTTTGTGAGCGATCCTTTGTCAGTGACTAAATTGTAGAGGTACACTCCGCTCGGTACGTCCGAGCAGGACCAGCTCACCTCGTGGCGTCCGGCGGTCTGT
>SDBS01002450.1_pt1 | contig 18528 bp, 21 predicted proteins | sample 2277091 | NCBI WGS metagenome assembly SDBS01 (sample SAMN10404972, study PRJNA504765) | marine sediment metagenome | isolation source: marine sediment core GS10_PC15, 163 cmbsf | place: Arctic Ocean: Southern Knipovich Ridge | collected 2010 | reverse complement strand
CTTTCTTTATTTGTTGCCATTATATTTTCACTTCCTCTGTCCAATCATCTTCTCCTTTTGTTTCCTCTGTCCATGTGATTGTATTTTTTAATTCCTCTGTCCATTCTAAAGCTTCTTTTATTTCCTGTACCCAATGAATACTTTTCCTAAATGCATCAGCTAGCCCTACCGCTTCGGTAAGTCTACGTATAGCACTTGTTGTTATAGTATCTACTACTCCAATAGATTCTGAGAATAACAGAGTCATTTTTCTTACAATGCTATCAACTATTCCTATTGCTTCCGCTAAGGCGTGTGAGGCAGATTTAACTATACTATCTGCTATCCCTATAGCCTCTGATACTGCTTTTGATATCTTTGTTACCTTACTATCTACGAAAGAAAAAGCTTCCGCTAATTGTTCAGTACCGTTCTTAACTACTGAATCAGCTGTTGAAAAGGCTTCGTTAAAAGAAATCCTTGCCACCCAACTGTCTACTGCTGAAAAGGCTTCTGATAATTGTTTAATAACATTTTTAACTAATGTATCTACTGCGTGTATAGCTTCGGCTAATTGTTTGGTAGCATTTTTTACCAATGAATCTGTTGCCGAAAAAGATTCTCCTATTGTTAGTTCCCCTACACCTATATATCCTATCCCATAAATGCTAAATTTTCTCGTAGTTGCTGCACCTACAGAAAAAACTTGATTAGTACAGGGTATGTGGTCACCTGACCTGTACCAAGACCCATTTCCACCAGTAGCATCATAGTATAGTCCATCTCCTGCGGTATAATGAAAACCAATATAGTCCCCTACTTCCACATCAAGGTCAACTGTAAAAGTTCGTTTAGCACCACTTGTTACAGTCCCTATAGTTTGCGTATCTCGTGTAGAAAGATTGTCTCCACTCACTACAAAAAATGTACCAACTTCAACATTGGAAAGATTATTACTAACATATATCTCTATCGTAGTGATTTTTCCAGAACGGTTTGCAGGATTTGCCTTGCATATTATAGTATAGCCAGCTGGATAATCTGCTGCACCAACAATCGCAGGACTCCCCATATCAATACCCAGTGGCGGTGTATATCCCATAACTTACTCCTTTTAACTTAAAGTTACAAACATTTTATTGTCACCAGTTACATCTATCAATTCTCTTTTCATTTTAAGACAGCGTTATTGTACAAACTATTTCAAGTGAGTCTACTGTTATAGCTGCAAAATCTGCAACGTTTAACATATCACCCGCTGAGGCATCATTGAAACAACCGTATTCGGTTGCAGCAGATACACTTGTGAATGTTGCGGTAAACGTACAAGTCTTTTGTCCGCCTGTATGTGCATAAGTAGCGGTTTGTCTATCATCTTCACTAGATAAAGTAGTATCGCCTGTGCCTTGTCCCGTACCACTTCCGATAGCCATGTGAGTTATATCAGAAGGTTGAGAAGTAAGACCTAATGTATCACAGATTAAGTCAAAACCATCATCTGTAATAGCGTTAGACAAAGTCTTGTTAAAAACTTGTTCTAATACTCCATCTTTATTATAGTTTCTACCTATTAATTGAACTGTTCCTTTGACTCCGATTTTGATTGGTGTACCTAATCGTGCTGATACCTTAAAGATTCTTTTAAAGTCATCAAATAATTTCATTTTATTCTCCTTTTTATTCTTCCCCTATTATTCCTTGTTCCCCTATAACTCCCTCGTCTCCTACTATCCCTTGTTCTCCTATAACACCTTCATCTCCTATTGTTCCTCCAATATCTCCGGTCGCTAACTTAGATTCCGGTGTAGTCTTTATCCATATCTGTTTCCATTCATTATCTTGTTCTGTATAGAACAACCATTCTTTAAGAGTTAGGTCTCCTCTTAAAAATTTAACATACCTTTTTATTGCTCCACTGAAAGGTAGTAATAATTGAAGACTCTTTTTTAGTTTAGACCATGCCCCCTTGCGTTCCTCCTCATCAGTTAGTGCAAGGAAACATTGATAAGTAGCTGTTGCAATCTGCCCAAGATGAGGAAGTGCTGCTGATGGAAATGGGAAGAAAGCGAATTTAATCATATCTATTCCAGTAGCTTTTTTAAGTGCTCCAAGCATAACAAGAAGATATGCCAGTCCTTTAGCTGCTCTCCATCTCTCTGCCTTAGGAACAATTCTCCCTCTACCTGTTACACCTTTAAATGTACGTCTCATCATTTCGGGAACGTGTTTTCCAAAGTAATTCATTGTCCATGATTGTAAAGACCAAAATGCTCTAGCTCCATGTCCTCTAAATACTCTTGGCATTTCAGTAGAAAAGTAAGCCCACTGTGTATAACTACCTATTTCTACTGCTTCTGCTATTTGGTCTCCTTCTCTCCATACTAAGTTGTCCTTTTCTTGTTGTGTCATATCAGGGCGTTTCGCAATGTGGTCTTTTATTTCTTGTTGTGCTTCCACAGTTTGGCACCAGTCTATCTTCCGTTGTCCACTCCAATACCCAGCTTTCATTGCCACATCTATATTACTTAGGAAAGAAAATCCAGCATGTGATTTTTGAAATGGATACATACCCCATTGAACTGGTTTTAGTAGTGGCGGTAAATCTTCGAAAGTCTCCACTGATTTCTTATAAAAAGTTGTTTCCCTAATCTTATCCATTAACCATGCCGGAGAGTAAAACTGTGCTTTTACAAAATCTATAGGTGACACAAAATCTAAGGTCAGTAATCTTTGGAATAGATTTCTGTTTACTATTCTTCCTTTAAGTGCTATCGCACCACCCATTAATCCTTGTCTATATAGACCTGAAAATAATCTTATATCATCAGTCACAACTCTATTAAATGGTTTTAGTGCTAGGTTGATGATTCCTTCTATACCAATTTTTCTAAATGTATTATTAATTAATTTATCTAGAGGAGTTTGATGGTCAAAAATATCATATTCCATATATTCTTCTAGTTCTCTTAATACTTGTTCTGGTATCTGTCCTTCTAATGCTTTAATATTTGCTCTTACCTGTGCATAAGGTATGGCTAAATAGATATCTCTTAGGTCATATTTTATCATTGCTTTTAGTAGCATACCAAGGTCTTTAGAGAAAACATCATTTAACATATCAGTTAGTTTACTAACCGTTCTGTGACGAGCAGTCGGATTGGTACTTCTTTTTGGTACCTTCTTACCTGTCCAACGATGTACGTCTTGTACATATGGAGCCCATCCATTGGCAGCAGCTCTTGCTACCTCGTCTAAGAAATGAGGGATATATGCCTCAAGATTATGAATTGGCGGAAGCCCTGCTTGTTTTCTAAATTCATTTGTTATTTTTAATAAATTCGTAGTCAGGTCTCGAACTTGACTAAAAAGTTCTTTTTCTTCAAAGGTTAAAAACTCAGGTACTTCTTCATAACTATCTAATAAATCACGTAATCTGGCTACTTGTTTTGATGGTTTATTTTTTATCCATGTACCAAATCTTTCTGCTACTCCCCTACCTTTATTAAGCTTCTTGATTAATTCATTTACTTCATGGTTTAAATCCTTTGCTTTTAAATCCATTAATAAGTAAGCTTCTGGAAGGTTGCCTAGTACATCTGAGACACCCATTTGTCTCATTAGTTCTAATTTAGGAGTATACCACATGGTCAATGTAGGTTCCTTAAAAGTTAATGTTTCTGCAACACTACGTACCATTGGTGGAAGTTTAACTGGTTCCCATTCTTTTCTACCCTTTGGTGGGATAGGCACATCCGGCAATGTTTCCTCTACTTGCAGTCCGTATTGTTCTTTCACTGCTGGTTCTGTGCCTACGTCTGTTACAGTGAGGTCTGTTACTTCACCTTCTGCCAACCTAGCTTCCTTACCTTCGCCATAGACAGTATCCGGAGTTAGTGGTTCTACTTTCATATACTTATCAGCATGCTGTAATACTAGTATGCCACCTTCCTCATCCTTAGCTAGTACAATAGTATCTGTTGGAAGGTCTACTAATTTAGCTTCACCATACTTTTGAGCAATTTCTTTCTTAGGTGCTACCCATACCATCTCTTTAATAGGCACTTCATCTAATTTTATTCCAAGACTTTCTGCTAGTTTAGCTGCTTGTTTAAAAAGAAAGTTTCCGGTAGTTCCATAATCATAATTGAGTTTTTCACGTGCAGTTTTCATTTTACCTATGACTTCTGCACCATGTTCAGGTATACGTGTCTCAGCTCTAAAGGCTTTACCTGTAAACATTACAGGTTTTACTCTCATGGCTTCTTCCATTAACTTATCAGACTCTACAGTATATTGTTCAGGGATTTCCATTTCTTGTCCAGTATCAATCTGGTCTAGTATTTCTCCCGTAGATTGTTCTAAGAAAGAATCATATCTTTCTGCGGATACTGGTTCCACATCCATAGTGTAGTCTTGTGTACTATCTATAATATCTTGGTGGTCAATATTCTCTGTTGCACGAAGTGTTTCTTGGTATGTTTTTTCAACCATAACTTTGATTACATTCTTAGGAGCATTCTCTTGGCTTGATACATAATCAATTACACCACCTGCACCAATACCTAATACAAAACCTATTAAACCAGACCGATGAGCATTCTCATTCCATTTTATTAGCTTGTCCCAACCATAAATTGCAACAAGGTTTCCGCCTACTTCTTGTGAGTATTCTTGTCCATACTCTGTAAATCCTTTAATAAGTAGACTTGCTACTCTAGGCACATTAGTGAATCTTGTGAATAAAACTTCTAATCCTATAAATTCTAAAGCTGTTTCAGTTACTTGATGTACTCCGGCTAACGCAGAAGATTTCAATATTCCCACTCCTGCTTCTCTTGCTTCTAAATACGTACCCCCACGTGCTGCAAGACCAAAGAGTGTGGCTGCTCCCCCAGTGCTACCAGTTAAAACACTAAAACCAACTGCTCCGGCTAGTGATACTGCTCCGGCATGTAAGTCAGCACTAAACTTTTCAATTTCACTTGCATCCTCTTTTGGTATAAATCTTTTAGACCATTCGTCTGCTTGTGTAACAATTTTTTGTCCTTGTTGGTTGATAAACGTTCCTACTTTTGCTTTAGCTTCTTTGAATCTACCACCACCATACATTGCTTTGAAAAATTTTTCATCTGCACCTTCCCATCTTGGGTCTGCTTCAAATCCAGATGGGTCTGCCATGAGTTCTGTTATATCACCATACTCTTTCATTAATCCAGCAAAGGATTTTTCGAACCCAGCAATTCCAAGAGGAATACCTTTCATTGCTCCTTGCATCCAGTCATCTATTACCTTAACGGCTTTAGGCATTTCTTTAGTATCTAATTCGTATTCTGGTATTTCTCCCATACCTCTTTGTCTTTGAGGTACACCTACTCTATGCATCGCTACAGGTACTTGTTCTTCCTTAGTAGGCATTCCTTCTGGAACATTCACATTGTATTCATCAACAAACTTATTATATTGTGAGATAGCATATCTATAAGCATCATATCCGGCACCAGTTAATCCATTTTTTTCTTCTGATATTCCTTCTAACCATGTTATCTTTTCTGAATAGTACTCTATCTTAGATAGAACACCAGTAAACTTATCTGCTGGGTCAGTAGAAATATGTGTTAGTGGTTTAGGTGTTTCATCCCCTATAATTTGTTCTGCATGCGAATCAGTAGGTTCTTCTCCTATTATTTCTCCTGTTTTAGTATTAACATCATCAACTATTAAATTAGGGTGTGTATCTTTTTTAAATTTAGAGTCAAAGTGTCCGGTTTTATCAGGTTCCACACTACCAGTTTCTTTCCATAATGCTCTATAGTCATAATGGTGTTCAGGGTCATCCGGATTAAGATTTAATCCCCATTGTTCTGCCATTGTTTTGTAAGCTTTATTAAATTTTATTTCATCTAGATAGTTACCGCCAAAGTAACTCCCTAATCCTGCCATATTTTTTCCCAATCTCCCTTTTGTCTTGCTCCATAAGTGTACCAAAGTGTTTTCATTTCTTCTGGTGAAATCAATTTCTTAAATTCTTCCATGCCAGTTAATTCACCTAATGCTTTATATTGTTTTTCGTATTGGTCATATAAACCTTTATACCAATCTTCTTTTGTTCTAGTTTGTTTCTTTCCATTTACGTATAAATCTATTTCATCTGTTGGTCTAAGAGAATCTTTCTCACCAAGTAACTTCTCTAATTGTTTCTTAGTACTTTCAATAGCTTTTGTTCTCTTAGTAGTTTGATAATCTGTCCACTGTTTCTCGTATACTTTTATTGTTTCCGGGTCTAGATTAGCACCTTTCCATTGTCTTAACTTATTATGTAAGTTATCTAAATTAGGTGCATCTAACATCTCTTGTTCCATTGTTTGTATCTGACCTAGCGTAGGTTGTTTCCAAGTATCGCCAGTAGGTTGAAGTCCGCCACCTAGTTGTTGCAAGTTCTTGATATATTGTTCTCTATTTATCTCTCCATTAGCCAATAGTTCATCTTGTAATTTTTTCTTCTTATCCCATACATCCATCTTTTCTACTGGCTTATCACCTTCTGGATAGTATACTCCCTTAGATGCATTAAACTTAATTTCAGAATTTGGATATGCTTCTTGAGCTTCTCTCTTTGATGTGAATGTTTCTGGTTGTTTCTTTCCCGGTTGTGAAATAGATTTACGATAGAGATTAGCCTGATTAATCGCCTTTTCACTTTTGAATCCACTTGTTGCTTCGTTAAACGCATCTATGTCGTGATAATCATTATCTCTAGCTATTTCCATAAAGGATTTTAACTCCTCTATTTCTCCACCCAATTCTTCTTTGGACATCTTTCTTGACTTATCATATAGCTTACTGAATCTATCTACCCATTCATTACCAAATGGCATCCAATAAGATAACCCATCTTCGTATTCTTGTTGAGTTATTCCCCCGTTTCGTCTATCAGTATCGAATTGATTCGCAAGTTCTTTTGCATTAGTTTGATAAAGTTCAAACTCTTTATCTAATTTAGCTTTGTTTTCTTTTCTTTGTTTCCAACTTGAAGTAGCTTGATAACCTAGTTGGAATCCACCTTGAAATGCTGATGTTATCTTTCCCATTTATTTCACTTCCTTTTCCCATACGTCATAGGCTTTATGAAATCCATATTTGCTAACTGCTCTTTTAATTGTATCAACTCTCCTACTTGACGTAAATATTACCTTACTTAATTTAAGTTCTTTTGCTTTTTCGCTTGCGAACTGTACAAACTCTTTTTGTAATTTTGGGAAATGACTATCTCTCCATTGAAATAAAACGAAAAATACTAAGTCGCCAAGAATATCAATGGTCTGTAACATTACTGCACACCCATTCATTGTCTCATCTTTGTAACTTACATATGTAAAAACATTTGGGTTACATCCCATGTGTGTAAAAAGCTTATTATTATCTAGTCTACAGTTTTTGACTTCTTTTAATTTATCGCATATTGTAAAAAAATCCTGTGTATCTTGTGTTTGCTTTATCATAATAGTCCGCTTATTCCCCCAAAAATTACTCCAAATATGTTAGCTTGCATTTCCATCTTTGATTGTTCCTTCGCCCATTCTATTTCCATTTCAGCTATTTCTACATTATATTGATGCATTTGTGTATTTAATTCTGATTGTAATTGTTGTTGTAAATACATATTCTGTTTGTTGTAAGCGTCTTGAAGTTTGATTTTAAAGATTTCTACATTAGCTTGGTATCTAATAAGCTTTGCTTGTTGTTCATTTTGCCATGATGTCATTTCTACACTATGAGCATACATAGATTGTTCAGCAAGGTAACCAAGGAATTGTCCAGATTGTCCTAAAGCATTTTCAAAACTAGCCATCTTCATAAATGCAGATTTAATCTTTATTTCTGTCATACTTGCAGCTAATGCTTTGGTAGTTGTAGCTTTAATTTTTTGTTCTTCGCTGAAAATTAATCCAGAATTAGTAATACCACGTTCTTCCATTCTATTATGTAGCGTACGTAAATTTTCTTCTTCTCTGCTACGAAGTACATCCCTTATTTGTTTTCTCATTAATGTTTGAGTTTCTTCGTCTATGCCACGCCCACCTTCTGCAAGAATATCTTCAATTGTTCCCCCATACAAATCTTCCCATGCTTGTTGAGCTGCTGATTTTTTATAAGCGGGAGCAGGGTCAACTTCTAGAGCTGGAGCAGCTTTGGAGTCAAAATCTGGAATAGGAACTTCTTCGTGTTCCGGTAATGTCCATGGGTCTACTGGAACATCCTCCACTACTTCTTCTGCAACAGTATCTGGTTTATCACTACTATCTGGTTTTGGCTTTGGTTGTATTGAAGGTAAAGGTGTGCCCTGAACATATACTGGTTGGTCTATACCTGATACTGGGTCATGTACATATTGGGTTTCACCTGTATATGGAGCATTAGTATCTACCATATCATAATCTGGGTGTGCATCGTCAACTGGTATATGGTCTCCATAAACTTCAACATCTTCCGCTCCTGCTAATCCTTTTTTTCTTACCATCTAATTACTCCTTTTTGTTATTCCCCTTATCTTCCTTTTCAAACTCATCTGAAACCACTTGTATAAGACCTTTTAAAGAAAATTGGCTAAGCCTATTCCCTAGTTCTTCTCTTTTAAATTGGTCTATAATCTGAATTATTTTTTCCCTTATTTTCATTTGTTCCCTCTTTATTTAGGATTTTTCTCAGCTATTGCATCTATCTTTATATCGTATTTTTCAAAATAATCAGGGTATGCAATATCAAGAGCATCCATTATATGTTTAAGTGTCTTACGTAATATTTTAGCCTCACTTGAAGGATTATACAATTCATTAATCTTAAAAGCTAAAGCCATTCTTCTATCTGTGTCTGCAAAGTATTGATATTTCGTATAATCGAAAGAGACAATTTTATTATTAATGATTTCATACAAAGGAAAACTATTCCAAGTACAGCCTTCCCTGACAACTAATTCTTTAGGGTGATTTAGTTTTCTATCGTAACCATAAAATTCTTTGTCTGAAACTTTTAATATTATTTCATGTTCTATATTATCTTCCTCAAATGTCATTTTCTTTGTATCTATATATAATTTCATTTCTACCACCCCGATACTCCTATCCAATGTCTCCATGCAGAAGCGTTATGAAATACTGGGTAATCATCACTCGAATTATAAGTAAATCTTCCTTTTGCACCAGTCGGTGCAGAAGTCAATAATGGATATTGTATTTCTCCTGTACCATAAAGTGCAAAACCATATGTGCTTCCTGAACTAAGTAAAAGTATACCAGATGACCGAATACCATTGAAACCACTACCAAGAATAATATCGAGAGATGAATAGCCTGATTTATAGAACTTTAGATATTGAGAACCTGCATCATAGAATTTGATTCCACTTAAAGCAAAATTTATGTATCCTTGTGAGGTTGAACCAACATTGAAAAGTGAACCTGTAATTGTTATTCCCGAAATACTTCCTGCTGTTAAGGTTCCGCAATTTTGAGAAAGAGATTGTAGACTAGTTACAGTTATTTCGTCAGCTGTTACTGTTCCAGCTGCAATATTGCCAGCAACTATTGTTCCCGCTGCTATATTTGCTGATTCAATAGTCCCAGCTGCAATTTTATTTCCAGTAATAGTTCCTGCTTTTATGTCATCAGCAGCTATTGTTCCATCCTCAATTTGGTCGCTAGTTATAGTACCAACTGCTATCTTTGCAGCAGTGATTGACCCAGCTGAGAGTTTCTCTGTAGTTATGGCACTAGCAATAATCTTATCACCAGTGATTGCGTTATCTCTTATATTCCTCGTTGCAATAGCATTAGATAGTATATTAATACCTGAAATGCTATCTTCTACAACATCTTGTAGTTGTTGAACCTGTAACTTGAGAGCAATATTATCATCTTTTAACTGTTCATATTCTTCTTTCGTTAGCTCAATTTTATTATTTTGTACGACTGGTTCTTCTTCATTGTATTCCAAATTATTTTCTCCATTTTGGTGGCTCTAGACTATACACTAAAGCGTACCCCATAATAGTTACATCATATTTATCAAACATGTAAGGTCTATATGCCAAACTTCTTGCTAATAATGAGTTAGAACCGAATTGAATATAGTACCATTGTGTTGTATCAGGAGTAAGTGTTTCACTTACAAAAGCTTCATCTTCTGAATCTATTGTATGATACATCTTTAATGTTAATGTATCTTCTCCTATATCTTCTGCTGTTGTTTTAACTTTAACAAAAATACCATACCACTTTTTGTAGATATCCGGCAATCCTAAATCTATTCCTTGTACATCGTCATGGCATGCTATGGCAGCACCATCATCAGTTAGTCCATCAAATACTGAGTAGATTCTACCTTCTGTATTAGACCCACCTTTCAGTGAGTAAGCGTCTCCACCTTTGTCCCATACTGAATAACAAGAAAATCCTAAATTATACACACCAGTTGTTTTAGTCCCAATATCGAAATATACTGTTTCGTTAGGAACTGTACTATCACCTTTGGGATATGTTAAGAAGTATTTATCTTCAAAATAGACCCCACATGATAAATGCATATAAGTAGGATTAATATTATCCATTATATCCTTAGATAATTTCTCATCTAACATTCTTCCGGTTGTTCCGTCATAATAATAAATTCCATTATACCCAAGATAAACTAGCATGTTTTTACAGTTCGCAAGCGAACGTGGAGCTACACATCCCTCGTTAGAAAAAGCATTTTTAAATTGGAAATTTTGTGAACTAAATCCGGTAAATCTTTCCAGAGAATCATCTGTAAATACTGGTAAAGTTGTTATTTGTTCTTTTATACCTGTAATTTTTTGTTTGTTTCCAGAAGTAAAATAAAGGTCAGTTGGAAAATACTCATCCCCCTCAGATGTCATCTTTCCCACATATAAATCTTCTCCATCTGCTAGCATAATTCTAGACCTACGTTTCTCAATTAGATGTGGAGTGGTAGGTGGTACATCATGGTCTGTATGTAATATGGATTTTTCAACTAAATCACTATCTGCTTGTGTTAAATCAACGGTAATAGCTACATTATCATCCACTTCCTTATCAAAATAGTAAGCTGTATCATTAACAGCTGTTCTATATATTCTACGTCTATCTACTTTCTTATCATCTGATACTACTATTGCTAAAGTAATTTTATCATCCGTAGAACAGGCTATATTCTCACTTGCAGGCGACCCATTACTTTCAAATCCATCTTCATCTACATAAGTATATATTACTTTGTAATTTCCTTCTGATAAATACCCTGTAGCTGGTGAAGTTCCGGTTGGTGCTAAAGTTGGGGGAGTAATTCCTACAGTACGAACATAACTTCCGTTATATTTCCAAAGACCTTTAGTATTTACTCCATAACATCTATTTTTAAAGTTAGTCCAGAATGTTTGCATATCTGTTGTAGTTGTAAAAGGGGTAGGGGTAACATCAGCTAACAATGCAGTTGCAGCATGTCCAGCAGCAGATGCTATTTTCCACCACTTTGTATCGCATGCGACTAGAAATTCTTTATCAGTTGGGTCTTGTTTATAATAACGATGCATTCCTGATATCTTATTCATACCAATTACAACTTCTGTTGCTACATGTTGATAAGTTAAATTAGATACAAGTGTTATAGATACACCACCTGCAACACTTGCTATTACTCCTGTTTCTTCCGTTGCCTCACCTTCATTAATCATAACTGATTCAGTTGCTACAAGCCCAGTAGTCACAGCTATGCTCAATACTTTCTGTCCAGCATTAGATGTTGCATCAACGGTAGTCGAAGTAACCTTAATTGAAGCGGTATTGTATTCTGCGAAACCTTTTCTTTTTACTAACTGTCCAAATTCATTAAAAGACATATTATAAATACTATTAGCTAGTCTTGGTAGGTCTTTTAATTTTAAATCAGAAGGAGAAAGGTCATCTAAAATTCTTAGTATATGTTTTTGTCCCATATTATCTCCTACATATTAAGTGCATTAATTGTACGTCTTGATACTCTACGCCTTGCGGGTACCATTCTATAAGGTTGGTTTCTTCCCCCATGTACTACTTGATTAACAAGTGCAATACCATCTTTAAATTCTTGCATCATTTCTTTAGCAAGTTTAAACTCACCCTTCTTATACCAACATTTACTGATAGCATAATCTCTTATATATGGTCTGAAAGCAATCACTCTATAATCACCAGATAAAGGTGCAACACCATCATCTGTAACCATAGTAGGACATCTCTCGATTCCATAATATTTTACTGTATCTCCCACTGTTAGTGAAGGAACAAATCCTATCATATCCCCCCTGCGATAAAAGCCATGTGGTTGGTCGGCAGTTTGGTCTCTCCATGCACTACCCTTCCATTCATCTACTTCCGCTAGTGATAATTCCTGACAAGGTTTATTATTATATAATACTCCACCTTCATCAAATGCAATAAAATCACTACTTAGACGTAGTTCTCTATCGTTCGATACATCATCAGCATCTATTGTATAACTATAATATTTACACAATACTCTAGTAAAAGATGTAAATTTCTCTGTCCCTTCATTAGCCCATCTTGTTATTTCGGTATCTATCCAAAATTTATTTGAAGCAGTAGATTTCTCATCTATAAGGCTACGGACATCTGCTACAATCTCATTTATATTGGCAAGCATTTATTCACCTTCTATATTAACAATCTTTAACTTTTCTTCTATACGTGCTATACGTTTTAAAATCTTTGTATTTTTCATAGTTTGTATAGAATTATTCTCACGCAATACTGCCATACATATATCAATGTTTTGCATCCACTCATATATTTCTGCATACTGTTCTTGACATTTATTAAAAACTGAATTGTAATTCATAGTATTCCCCTTACATTAAATCCGCAAAATTTGCGTTATGTTCATTTATATCTTTTGGTAATTTCCCCTGTCTTTCTTGAGATATGAAAGCTCTCTTTCTATCTTCTTGTGCATTGTGCCCCGGTTTGTATGGTACATTCCATCCGCACTTTAAGTTACCACATGGTGTAAACTGCCGTTCCATTGTATCATCACATTTTGGACACTTGATTCCTTTTTCCGCCTCAGCAAAAAGCATATTCTTTTCTATAATCTTTCCACACATCTTACATTTAAAATCGTAATTTGGCATTGTTCCCCCTTACTTCTTTTTCTTTTTAGTTTTTATATGTCCCAAATATGTTTTCCCTTTTAAGGTACATATATGACGATACTTATTACCGCTCAATTTTTTAGTCGTAATTCTACCGCCATTTTTATAACATCTATCAAATGCTTTTGGCATTATTCCCCCTCAGTCATTCTTAATCACCATTGAAGCCGACCTTTTAGTATCTTCTAATTGCAGTTCTATTCTACGGACACCCAAATACGTTACATCACCATAATTATCTGCAAATTTTAAGGCATAGTACCGATAAGGTGTAAAATTGGTTACAGTTATATATTTTGGGTCGACTGCATCTGAACTTGCATGTTTATCAAAAGTAGATTGTGATAAATTTTCAGATGTGATTTCTGTCCAACCCGTATCTGTTCCGTAAGTAAGTTGAGCAAAAGAACTTGCTGTATTACTTCCCCAGAAAGTGAAGTTTTGAACACCTGCATTTGTACTTCCACCACTGGTATGTACATTTTCATAATATATTCTTTTTATTATTTTTGCAGAACCTAAATCAATGTGGAAGCGTTGCTCGGTAGGAGACCCAGATAGCCAAGAGGTAAAATCGTAAGTCCCAATTAATGATTTTGTGTGGTCAGTAGCAAAATATGCCCAATAATTTGTATTAAATTTCGTAGTCGACTTCACATAAGTATCACTTTGTGCGGGTGGGTATGAACTTGTGTATGTATGTGCCATTTTTTATTACCTCTTTAAAACGATAGTAATAACTTTATCATTTGTAGTCTGACTTGCACCTGCCACCAATGTAACGAATGGAATTGCAACCAGTGCTTCTAAAATCTCACCATTTAAAGCTATACATTGACTATGAGCTACACTTGCAATAGTAACCGCACCCACATCATCAGCATGTACTACAGGTAGAAATGTTCCATCTATTGTAGCACAACCTTTAAAAGTTATTGTACCAGTAATCCAATTTGCAGGTAAAAGTATAGCCATAAACTTATAATAACGTTTATCTAATACAGTAGACTCTGTGTCATCTGTTGCTATAGTTACAGTACTTGTTTTAATATTTTCTGGGTTATAAGACATATTTATTTTCTCCTTTAAGTTCGTGTGCGGCGTTTGTTGATAGGCACACCGCAAAACCTGTTTAGTTTATCTGTTGTGTCTAGCTTAGGCTAAGTATTATTCTCAAGGTTAGGATGGTTTAGAGTAAGACCAGTAGTAGCACCAGTTACAATATTTCCAGCAGCCAAGAGCACAGAACCAGTTACAACATTTGAAAGTGTACTACTATCCTGAGCACTAAGCAGCATATTTCTTGTTATAATTATATCATTTGAATCGTCTTTAATACATTCATCAACAGCTTTAATCACATTATTGTCAATCCATGCGTTATACATACTGGTAGTAGCAATATTAATCCCAATATCGCCTTCTATATAATTATCTTTAATCTCAAGATTCCAGAATGTAGTAGTTGTGGCTATTAATATTGCAGCAGTATCGAATTTGTCATTATACTCGTCATTAATCATTCTACAGTTATTCACTTTAAGGTCATGTCCAGTAGTACCAGTGATGTGAATAGCATGAATAGAATCTGCTTCTGCTATAAAGTCACAATCTTTAAAGTACATTCCACAACAATTAGCTACCGCAAAGATAGGACTTGCGTCATCATTAACGAATTGTAGATTATAGAATCCACTTGACATTAATGTACCGCTTTGAGTCCATGAGTGTTCTCCTTTAATTTCGGTTTTGTTAAAAGCATCAGTAGAACCACATCCGATTATGTCACACTTTACAGGTGGAACCGTTAAATCCTCTACAATAGAATCTCCTTTGCAGAAGATTGTATTTCTTGCAGCCCAACCCCTACCATATCCAAGTCTAGAAGTAACGATTTCTGCGTTACTTTGTTGGATACCAAAGGCAAGTGTTTTATAAGCTTTGTCCCAAGATTCTCCGGCACCAGAGTTGTATGAATCTTTTCCAGCGTTGTTTTCTACGAAAAATACTTTTCCACCAATACCAGCCATTCCATTTCCTAATGATTTAAGTATGTCGTATAATCCTCTGTGTGACCCTGTTTCTATATTTTTAGGTATATATACCATTTATTTTTTCTCCTTTCGAAAGGGGGAACTGTGTCCCCCTCAATTTTTTTTAAGCATTAAAGTCTACTTTAGCACTAGTTTGAATGTGTCCATCTGGGAATATGATGTTAAGATAACAGTCAACTGCACTATCACCATCAAGGGTTAGAACAAATCCACCATCTTCTTCTGAAACAACTAAAGCAGCAAATTTTGTTAGAGTTTCAATACAAATACCATCTGTAGCTACTACCACAGCAGCACCAACTTCTTCTACAGCTAGTCCAGTTGCATCAGTTGAGTAATACACATTAACAGCAGCTTTTGCAGTTAAAGCATTTCCTTGATAATCTAAAAGCTGTACTGTAACATCCACAGTAGAACCAGTAGTACCTATACTCATAGTTGCACTACATGGTGAGTTCTTTTCCCATCCAATTATATGTCTTGTTGTCATGTTTTTCTCCTTTATAAGGTAGAGGGGGAATGAACCCCCTCATTTATTTTTAACTAATTGCTGTTGCACCAGAAAGTATTTGAACTCCCCAGACAGCATTAAGCACTTTCATACATACATGAGCTTTCCATCCAGCAGTGCTAAACATTTCTAGAGGGTCGCCTGTTTGTTTCTTACCATGGAAGATAAGTTGGTCTTGTACACCTTGTATTCTTACACCAGCATAACATTCTTGTCCGAATATAGGTGTATGGAATACAGCACCGTCTACAACGTATACTCCCATTGTTCCGGCAGTTGAACGCCAAGGAATAGTATCCATAACGAATCTTATTCCACCCCAACTTCCTACTTCTCCATTATACAGTTTTTTAACACCAGAGTATAGGTCAGCATTAATCCAGTTAGTATCGTTTCTGATATCGTATTGTGTAAATGGTGATAGAACTCCTATAAAGTATCCATCTTCTTTTGCAAGAGCATGGTTACTTAATAATACTACTATTGCTTTTGCAGCACCTGCACAAGTTAATGGGTCAGCAGCAGTAAGTCCAGTTGAGTTAGCTACTTTAAATGTATCACCATCTTCGGTAGCTCCATTAAGAGCATAACTAGGTCTTGTTGTATTAAGCGTTATTTCTGTAGCAACATGAGCAGCTACATATCCACCCATTCCTTTGTTACTTCCACCTGTTACAACTACTACTCCACCTTCGTATACATCTGTTATATCTGCATCATGTATTAATGCATTTGTTGGTGTTCCTGATAAATCTTCTGCACCAGTTAGTTGGTAAGTAGCATTTTCATCTATTCTCATTGGATATAAGTTTTTAACTAAAGCTTCCCAGTACATTCTATCAATATATTTTCCTCTATGGATTCCTAGTGTTCTAGCTTTACTTGATAGGTCAGGGTCAATAGAGATTAGTTCAACAAATTCTGAACAAGCTAATACTTTACCATGTATTCCTACAGTAGCTCTAACGTTTTGGAACTTTAGTTTATCTGGGTCTGGACTAATTCCTTCTGTAAGTTCTTGTATTACTACATCTAGAGGAATAGTCTTCCACCACTGTACAGTAGCCCCAGAGTATTTAGGAATGTCTTTGCTTTTAAGAGCAAATTGTTCTAAAATACAATAAGGTTTTTCTGCTTTAAGAGCTTGTTTATCATAATACTCATTTACTAATTCTGTGGTATTGGTTGAAATGTTTCCATCCATGTCCATGAATATAGGAAATACAGGTAGTAATAAAACTCTTAATAGAAATTTTTTCCATTTATTTGACATTATGTTGTCAATTCTCCTTTTATTTGATTCCCCTAATGTCCCACTATTCTGTTTCTACTTTGATTCCTCGTCTTATTAGTTCTTTTGCAATCACAGCCATTGCTTTATCTGGTTCTTGTGCATGTATTTCTTCTAATGTAGTTTCTTTGCCCTTCTTAATAATCTTTACTGGTCTTTGTCCTTCAACAAATGTTTGGTCTTTAGCTTCATTATTCATGGCTGTTTGTTCATCCTCTTTCGTTTTGATAGTTTGATTTATAACCGTAGCATACTTCTTAAAATCTCTATTCCTAGTGACATCATAAGCATGTTCAAAGATACTTGTCCCATATTTCTTCCACCAACCCTCGTTGGCAGCTATGAGAGCGTTAATCTCTTTTTCCACATAAGGAACGACATGGTCTTTGTGTAGTGTTTTTAGTCTTAGTACTTCTTCTTTATTATCGCTTGAGGCTATTTTTTTAGCTAACGGTCTAGTAAGAATATCAATAACTTCTTTTAATGCTTGTTCTGGTTTTTCATTGAATACTTTAAACCATTCTTTTCTTTTGTCTTCATCCCAACTTTCTACTTCCGGCATTATCTTTCTTTCAAGTTCTTGTAAGTTTAGTTTTTCAATTTGTCCTTGTTGGTCTTTAAACTCTTTATTCTCTTTTCTTAGTGTTCCTAGTTCATCTGTTTGTAATTTTTGTAGAGCTTCAACATTGAGATACATCACTTGTAATTCTTCTGTAGATTTCCCCACAAAACGTGGGTCTACTGTTTCTTCTACTTTCTCTACTGGTGGTTTATCATTTGGGTCTATTTCTAGAGCATCTACTAAGTTGGCTTTTCTGACAGGTTTCGTTTCAATTTCCTTTGCTTTATTCCTACGACTTATTTCTGCTGCTAATTCTTCTAACGAAAGGTCGCTTCTATTCTCAGTCCCTTGAGATATTTCTCCCTCATCTTCGATGGGGATATTCAAATTGGGATTCTCTTCAAATTTTGGCATTCTTTTCTCCTAAATATATTTTTTAAGTTTTTCACGTGCATTGGTTGCATGTTGGAAACTTACTCCAATACTTTCTAACAAATTCGTAAAAGTGGCGATTACTGCTCTATTATAGTGTATGTCCGCTATCACCTTAGATGTTAACAAACCTTTCATTGCTATTTCCATTTGGTTTGTTATATACCGTTCTACAAGTTGCCAACCGGGACTACCCATCATAGCGAGTAATTTCTCACCGCCTTCTACTTCATGTTTAAGTGCCTCTTTTATCGCCTCTCTTTCTATTTTTAGTTTATCTCTATATACTTTTTTTACATCCATCTTTATCCCCTTTTAAATTCTTTGTGTTATCCCCTTTCCTTCAGAGCTCAAAGCAGACGAGGCAGGGGGGGCTCCTTCCGGAGCGACCTCATCTGCTGTACCCGAAGTGGGAAGTCCGGTCTGAGCCCTAATTTCGTCTTCCTGTGTTTGTCTTTGTTGCTTTACTTTTCTAGCAGCTTTCTGTTTCTCTTT
>SDBS01002448.1_pt1 | contig 18531 bp, 9 predicted proteins | sample 2277091 | NCBI WGS metagenome assembly SDBS01 (sample SAMN10404972, study PRJNA504765) | marine sediment metagenome | isolation source: marine sediment core GS10_PC15, 163 cmbsf | place: Arctic Ocean: Southern Knipovich Ridge | collected 2010 | reverse complement strand
ACGAAAAGCCTGCACGGCGTCCGACAGGGTGTTACCTGGCACCGGGCAGTATTGCCGAGGTGACCGTTCCTCGGTCGATGGTTGGAAAAGGATTCAGTATTCGCGTCGGAGCGCATTCATGGGATTTGATAAAGAAACCCAAAATTGTGCGACTGGACCGTGCGTCGATCGTTTACCCCATTGAAGAGATTCATACCTCTATCGCCAATCCGTTGGGCGGGGGGATTTACATTGAGGTTCCCTATCAAGCCGATGCAGGGATCGTAAAGGTAAAGATAATGAATGCTGTTCGATCTCCTTTTTTCTCTGCCAGAAGCTTCGACAAAACTACGCTTGAGCAGTGGCGCAAGACCGAGCGTCATCATCCCGGTCCCTGGGCGGACTTTGAATCCGACAAATTCATGATGCAGGTGCCCACCAAATGGATCTACAATTACGACGACCCGGTTACCCTGATGCGGGACTGGGATAAATCCATGGATATCGTTTCTGAACTCTTCGGTTTGCCGCTGGTGCGACCCAAGACCGTGCTTTATCTTCAAGTCGATGTGATCTTCAGAGGCAGTGCCAATTTTCCCGGATACCCCCAGTCTAATTTCCGCTATAATCCGAACAAAACGGAGAATGGACATAGTAACCATTGGCTGCTCAAAGGCCCACAGTCTTCCGGCCAGACAATATTTCACGAATTGGGCCATGCGCATCTCTTCACCAAATTTAGAGGAGAAGTTGAAGCGGTGGTCAACTTACCCTTTGTTGCCGTGTTGAACAGAGGCTTCGGCGTCGACCTTGACACCGCCTTTGGAAGATCCTTCGGTAAACCATATGTCTCACTGGATCAGGCAGCCATTATGTGGATGGTCACTGACAATTTCCGAAAAGGAAAGCCGATGAACATTTCCAACAGTCCGGCCAATGAAGTGAGATATCAGCACCGCGGCTACGGCAAGTATGTGGAGATTGCTCATCTCTTTGGCTGGAAGCCCCTCAATGACTTCTGGCATTCGGTGAATCTGGACTACCTCAAGGGAATTGAATATCGCCGCAACTCCGATCCCACGGACAATCGTATTTTGCGTCTGTCGCAAAAGGCTGGTGCGGACCTGACGCCGTTAGTTCATTTCTGGGGAGTCCAACCTGAGAACAGAACCGCCCTCAAAAAAACAATGGCCAAAAATGGACTAAGGCCTTCGCCGTTGATCTATGATCGGCTAATCCATTACAAAACGCTTGTCCCGATGAACAACGCCGAATTTGCCAAACATGCCAAAATCGTCAACCCCAGAGGGATACGCAAGGGAAGAAACCCGCTCTATGGTGAAGGCTGGTATTATACGTGGCTGCCAAAGTACGAAGAATCTCACGGCGCAGGCGCACAAGCAGCTTTGCAGGAAATCATTGATCTGTATTTTCCCGATGGGCGTCCAAACGGATAATCATTTATATGGTTGGGAAATCAAAATGCTATCCCAATAAGTCACAGACTCAGGCAGAGTTGGATACCGAGCTATTGGAAAAACTACTTCAGGGAAAGAATCCATGAAACAATTCATCACACATTCAATCATTTTGTTCCTGTTTGCCGCTGTTTCGGTTCCCGCCGCTGCTGAGCAAGCGGACTACAAACGGAAATCAGATCCATCTGACCGCGTATTGGAATCCATTCGGATTCAGCGGTTGCGCTGCGAATACCAGGACCGGCCGTTGGGCATTGATCATCCGGCGCCCCGGTTGAGCTGGACGCTTGAATCACCCGTCCGCGGGCAAAAACAAACCGCTTATCGTGTTTTAGTTGCTCGCAGTATTAAAGCCCTGCACGCCGGTCGTGGCGATCTCTGGGACAGTAGTAAAGTAGCGTCGAGCCAAAGCGTGAATATCATCTACGCGGGGGATGTGCTCGTTTCCGGCCAACGTTGTTTCTGGAAGGTCAAGGTCTGGGATAAGAACGGCGAGAGTGCCGATTGGAGCGATCCTTCATCCTGGGAAATGGGACTGCTGAAGGCCAGTGACTGGAAGGGGCGCTGGATAAACGATGGAAAACCGTTGCCGGAAAAGGATGTGGACTTCTATCGGGATGATCCCGCCCCATTGTTCCGCAGGGAATTCAAATTGTCCGGACTGGTTCGAAACGCTCGACTCTACATTGGCGCGTTGGGATACGTCCAAGCGACGTTGAACGGACGCGCCGTCGGCGATCGTCACCTGGATCCGCTCTGGACCCTCCCGAACAAGCGCGTTTTTTACAGTGTCTACGATGTGAGCAAAAACCTTGCCCAGGGCGACAATTGCCTGGGCGTCACCCTGGGCAACGGCTGGTACAATCCCTTGCCCCTGCGTATGTGGGGACGCGTCAATTTGCGCCAGCGCCTGCCGGTTGGACGTCCTCAATTCATCGCACAGCTCATTATCGAATATGCCGACGGCTCCCGCGGATCACTGGCCAGCGATTCGGCATGGAAAGTCGCTCCGGGTCCGATCCTGCGAAACAGCATCTATCTCGGTGAGAAGGTCGACGCCCGCAAGACCGTCAAGGGTTGGGACAAGCCGGGTCTGGACGATCGTGCATGGGACTCCGCACGGATTGCCCCGGCTCCCGAAGGCCCCCTACAGGTCCAACCCCTGCCGTCCATCAAGGTGACGGCCTCGGTCAAGCCCGTCCGGATTACGGAACCTTCCGATGGCGTGTACATCGTGGATATGGGCCAGAATTTCGGCGGCTGGGCGCGCTTTACCTTCAACGTTCCCGAAGGGACGGAGATCACTATGCGTTATGGTGAATTGCTGTACGAAGACGGTATGCTCAATCCTATGACCAGCGTGTGTGGACAGATCAAGCGCAATGAGCCGCCCGCAGACGGATCTCCCGCCGTCGCCTGGCAGGCCGATACCTACATCGCCAGGGGTGGTGGCCCCGAGACATATACACCTCGTTTTACGTTCCACGCCTTCCGCTACGTCGAGATCACGGGCCTGCCGGCCCGCCCCTCTCTGGATGACGTCGAAGGCCTTCGCATGAATTCCGCAGTGGAACCGGTTGGATCATTCTCCTGCTCCAACGACCTGTTCAACCGCATCCAGACAATGTGTCAATGGACATTTCTCAGCAATCTTTTCGGGGTGCAGTCTGATTGTCCCCACCGAGAACGCTTCGGTTACGGCGGCGACCTGGTGACCACCTCGGACGCCTTCATGCTCAACTATGACATGGCGAACTTCTACGCCAAAGTTGCTCGTGACTGGCACGACAGCGCACTGTCGGACGGCATGCTCACCGACACCGCGCCCTCGGTGGGCATTCAGTATTGCGGAGTGGGATGGGCCATGGCCCACCCGCACCTCCAGGTGCAATTGTACCGTTATTACGGAGACCGGCGAATCATCGAAGAGCAATACCCCACCAGCAAACGATGGCTGGAACTAGTGCGGGGCCAAAACACCGATCACATCGTCCGGCGCGGGCTTCACGATCACGAGGCCCTGGAGAAAGAAGAGTCGCCACCCATGATCACCCCGCTCTATTGTGAGTCCGCGCGCATGCTGTCCCGCCTAGCGCGCATTCTCGGGAAAGAAGAAGAGGCTGACGAATACGACCAGTTGGCCGAGAATATCCGGAAAGCGTATGTCGAAAAGTTCCTTGCCCCGGGAACCGGTGTGGTGGCCTCGGGGATTCAAAGTGTGCAGGCATTTGCCCTGTTCCTGAATATGCTGCCGGCGGAGGAACGCCCGGCAGCCCTGGCTCACCTGGCGAGGGACATCATCGATAAACACAACGGCCATCTGACAACGGGCATCTTTGGCACAAGGTATATGCTGGACGTTTTGAGTAGAGAGGGACACGCCGAAGTTGTCAACGACATGGTCAATCTCCGGGACTTTCCTGGTTGGGGTCATATGCTGGAGCAGGGCGCCACTACCTTGTGGGAACACTGGAAGTTCAGCGATAACACTTTCAGCCATAACCACCCGATGTTCGGATCTGTTAGCCAATGGTTTTACAACTGGCTGGGCGGTATTGAACCGGACGTCGATGCCGTCGGATTTGATAAATTCACCTTTCAGCCACAATTCCTTGAAGGCCTCGACTGGGTGCGTTGCACCTATCGATGCATCCGCGGTCCCATCACCTGCGATTGGAAACGCCAGGGCGACCGTGTGGCCATGGATCTCCATGTTCCGGTGAATACGTCCGCCATGCTTATTCTGCCGACGGCGGGCGCAATCACCGAAAACGGCCGCCCCGCAGCCGACTCGAAAGGCGTGGAAGAAGTATCCGAACGGGACGGTAACGCAAAACTCAGATTGGGATCAGGGCGGTATCATCTTATATTTGCGCCATCAGAAACGGTAAGAAATCCTTCTTAGTCGTAGCGGGCATGCGCCCTTAGGAGTCAATGTAGAGAGTAATAAGGGAAAGATACTTACAACAAGCCGGATGCAGATGACGGCAAGTAGCCGCACCTGAAGAATGTGTTCGGCATTTGAAGGGTAAGGATAATTTCATGGAAACAAGACGTGAGTTCCTAATGCATGTCGCCGCTGGTGCAGCGGGTATGTCACTCCTGGTGTCCTGCGATCAGGCAATTATGAGCAAATCTCGTGAAAGACGTCCGAATATAATTATCATCTACGTTGATGACCTGGCCCTGGGAGATGTTGGGGCGTTCGGATGTCCGGATCCTTCTACAGCGAATATCGATTCACTGGCACGGGATGGTGTAAAGCTTACCAATGCGTACACCATCAATGCACCTTGCAGTCCTAGCCGTACCGGACTCATGATGGGCATGTACACCCAGCGTTTCGGTAAATATGACCTGTCGCGAGGAGTGCCGATCCCGGATGACAAACCGACCCTTGCTGAAACACTTCGCGATACCGGGTATGTGACAGGTATCGTGGGTTTAGAGAAATGGGATATCGGCAGGTGGGACCAGGGCTGCCTTGACCGCGGTTTCATGGAAGCAGGAATGCATCCTCCGCGGGCTGAGGGCAGCGAGTATCATGGCGGCGGCGCAGCGTACATCGGTGTTGACGGTTCATACCTGACCGAGGTTGAGGGGGGGTATGTGGTTGATTTTATCGAGCGTCATGGAAAAAATGATAAGCCTTTCTTTATGTACTTCGTGCCGCTTGCGATTCATGTTCCACATACCGAGGTTCCCGTTAAATATTTAAAACGCCTTTATCCCGATCACACTGGAAAATATGCTCCCCGACAGTACCTTCGCGCGACATTGCTTGCGCTGGATGACCAGATCGGTCTTATACTTAAGAAGCTTCGCGATATGGGTATCGCCGAAGATACGCTTATAATGTTTAGCAGTGACAATGGCGGGGACCCGGATGCCGGTCACAGGCCGCTTCCTTACCGCGGCGGTAAAAAAGGCAAAAACCGGTATAATTTGCAGTGGGAGGGTAACTTTAGAATGCCTACGATCCTGACTATGCCCGGTTCATTGCCTGCGGGCAAAGAGTACAAGGGCATGGCAAGCACGATGGATTTTTATGCGACCGCAGCCGCTGTTGCCAATACAAAACTCCCCGCACACTGCGAAGGCAAAAACCTCCTGCCATTGCTGCGTGGCGATAAGAAGCCGAACCCGGACGATTCTCTGTTCTGGCATACGTACACGTCCCGGGCAGCCCGCTGGAAACAGTGGCGGATCGTAAAGTTCGGCGAGGAAAAAAACTGGCGACTGTACAACATTGAAGCTGATCCCGGCGAAACAACCGATCTTGCGGCAAAACACCCCGAGGTCGTCAAGGAAATGGACAAACGCTACTATAACTGGAGGAATCAGATGCCGGCACCTGCCTCGCCGGTGAAACCGCCAGAGCATTTGTATGAACATACAGCAAGAGGTCGGCACGCACGCCGTCCGTTCGGTCGCGGGTGGATGGACGTCGAAAAGTGGAATAAGATAAAAGACGATCCGACCCAGTGGAGCGAATATCATGTAAGGAAGAGAATGCTACTAAAGTAGAACAGGCTTTATGCTTAGCTGGCCAGGAGGAAAGGATCGGCAGGCAACATAATTCTCTACTCGAGGGGAAGAGAGGTCAGCCAATCTCGCGATAGCGCCTGGACTTTTAGTCGATTCAATCCACTAATTTCTTTGTCCCCCGCACAGTAGGCCAACAGTGCCTGGTCTTTCACGAACGTGATCGCTGTATAGCAATATCACCTATGCTTGTCAAGGGCCAATGGGACCATGTGCGCTTGTCAAGGGCCAATGGGACCTCTGCAGAACCGCTGAATACAGCATAAAAGTCATTGAGAAGTTCATATAAAAGAGCAAACACTAGTCTCCAAAACCAACGCGCAATTCAAAATCATGCGATCAACAAGAAGACTGGACGTTTTTCAGAAACCTCATTACAATACTCAAATAGGAAGGAATTCTGAATATATAAGAAAATAGAATAATTATATTCTACGAGGTCCGATATGAAACGACCACTCGTTGTTCTGGCAGCGTTCATTCTCTCAACGGGAATCTGTATCTACGGATTTCTGTTGAGCGATAACCGGATATTTGCGCGTCATTCCCCACAACGCGCCAATCAGAAAGAATCAGCGGATAAGACCAGTACGGAGACTACCTGGTCGATCGGTATCTATACCGGTTCGTCACCTTTTGAGCTGTCGGCGCCCGCGAACGTTTCAAACCCGGTGCTTGCAGCGGATGATGTCACGGACGTGGACGCGGCTCTCCTTGCCCATCCATTCATGATAAAGACCGGTTCAGTGCATTATATGTTTTTTACGGTGAAAGATAGATTAAAGAAACATGGTAGTATCGGTTTGGCGGAAAGCAGTAACGGCATGGACTGGGAGTACCGTCAGATAGTCATCGATGAGCCCTATGACCTGTCGTATCCGTTCATATTTAAATGGCAGAATGAGTATTATATGACACCCGAAGCCCATACGGAGACTTCCGTTCGACTTTACAGGGCGAGTGATTTCCCTGTCAAGTGGACATATGAAAAAGATTTAGTCAGCGGCGATCATTTTATCAGTACGTCGATAGTCTCGTACAAGGAGATGTGGTGGATGTTTGTGGGGCGTTTGGGCAATGAGACGTTACGGTTGTTTTATGCCTCTGATTTGACGGGACGATGGACCGAACATCCCCGGAGCCCTGTTATTGAAAAGGATCTCAACACGGCGCGACCGGGCGGCAGACCTATCGTCATTGACGGGACCCTGTACCGAATGGGCCAGGATTGTTACCCGACATACGGAAATCAGGTGCGAGCATTTGAAGTCACGGATATCAGCACCACGACCTATAAAGAAGAAATGATTGAGGTTCCCATTATAAAAGCAACGTCTGCAGGTTGGAATGCGGATGCTGCGCATCATGTCGATCTCCATCAGATACGCAAGAATTTATGGATAGCTGCCGTTGACGGCCAGGGCAAAATTGATCAATAAAAAGACGACATGCTGAATCGTCAAAGCTCGGACATCACGGGGGAATTAATAAGCTTTGGGAACACCACTTTGTGTCAGCCCGGACGAATTTGTTTGACGCCACTTTCCGACGCCATACTCTGGGGCGGTGATTATGAGGACGCCTGCACTTGCCAAGCGTGCATAGGGCCGCTGTAGAACCGATGAATACAGCAGAAAGGCTCTTTGGTAAGTTCATTAATTGAACTGCTGTGGTGAATAGAACAGCAACAGTTTCAAACCGGGAACTATACCCGAAGTCACCTTTTTAACGAACGGAAAGACACCGCGAAGACCAGGTGACATTATGACACCAAAATGTCTCCACAGATCTTGATTTTGCCCTAATGGAACAGGTATCGACCTCCATTCTTTGCCCAAGAGCCAACATTTTATGGGAATTTCCTATTAACATAGTTTTCAATGCCCGTTGCCAAAAACGAAGGGCTGACAGTTTCTCAAGCTGTGAGCCCTGCAACTATGTTGAGCGTTTGTTTCTTTCCCTAACACGCCGGTGATTCTGGTCGTGCAGATAATGGATTCCTGCGCGACAACGGGGCCTCAGCGTGGTTCGTCAAGCAGTCGAATCAACTTCTCTATTCTCTCAGAATCGGATTTGCTTGACCGGACGATTAGTTGCTTTGCAGCAATAGCTTCGGCATCAACACCGTCTGTGAACAGGGACCGAAGCAACTCTGCGAGTTGCTTATTGTCGACATATTCCACTTGTTGAAGCATTGCGAAAGCTTTTTTGTCTGCCTGTGGGCCTTGGCTATGCGTTGGCACATCAAGTACGGCGAGTAAGTCCATTACCAACTGCGAACTCTCCGCATTTCCAGGAATGAGCAACGCATCGGCGTCGGGAACCACTTCGACACTCGCGGCCTCGAACGCCGGGGCTATCATGTTCTCGGTACGGAATTCAAGGATCTTCTTGAGTGATTCGATAACTTTTTCAGGCCCGCCGTGCTTAAGCTTGAAGATGTGGGGTCCGGCCTTTGCCTGTTCGGTAAGGTCGTTGAGTCCCTCCGGCGTCAGCGATTCAAGACCGAAGCCTCCGGCTGTGACATGTCCTTGTTCATCTATCAGAACAAGCCAGGGCTGCGCCTTCACGCCCCAGTTGTAAAGTACTCTCTCAGCATCCTTGGAAATAGTCCCGCAGGCGAACGGTATCTTGCAATCGGCGAGCCACTGCCTGAGTTTGTCCCCATCAACGCCGGAAGTATGAACCAACAAAACGACAAAGCTGTGCTCGGCCAGCTCTTTCTCGCGTTTGGCAAGCCTTTCCACCAGGTTTCGCGATGGTCTTTGCTCCATGTCGAAGAAGCAGAGCACAATCTTGCTCCCTTTCGCTTGCTCTATATTGTAGTCGATGTCGATACCTTCAAACTCTGTAAGTCGCTTGCCCGTTAGCATTGCCCTGCGCGATGAAGCGCCTTTTGCATTGAGATTTGCAAGCAAGGGGAGCTTGCGTTCGAGTTCTTCGAGTGCCTCAGTACTGAGACCTTTGCCCGGAAGCGTCAAGGATTTAAGAAGGCTGAGCCCTTCGAGGTGCCGGAGTCCTGCGTCAGTGAAATTACCGCCCAGGCGCACGTGCTCGAGCTTCTTCGCATTAGCGACATGTGAGAGAGCCTTGTCGGTCAGGCTGGCATTCTCCAGGGCTAGCCCCTCGAGCGAATGCATATTCGACAAGTGGGCAACTCCGGCATCCGTGATTCTGTCGGAGTCTGTAACGAACTGCGTCAGCCCGGTCAGGTTGGCCAGGTGGGCGATATCGTCGTCTCCTACTTCGTAGATTTCACGGAGGTAGACAGACTCCAACCAAGAGAGCTTGCCGATGTGAACTAGACCGGCGCCGGTGATTTGTGGATTGTTGGTAAGGTGTATGGACCTCAGGGATTTCAGTTTCGTCAGCTCGGCCAGTCCTGCGTTGGTTGTAGAGCACTTTTGCAGCTCAAGCTCGCGCAGGTTCGTCAGTTGAGCCACATAAGGCATGGTCTCGTCCGTAATTTCTGCGCCCCGCAGGTCGAGTGATTCAAGCTGCATTTTCGAGAGACAGCGCAAGCCTCGATCCGAGAGGTCACCTGGAATACCGGTGAGGTGTTTCAATTGTCTAAGCCCCGCCAAATGCGCCAGGCCCTCTTCCGTAATCCCGTTGTCGCGAGGCAGCACGAGTGTTTCGAGGGATGTCAGCTCGCTAAGATGCTGAAGGCCTTCCTCGGTTACCCTGGTCCAGCCAATATCAAGATACTTGAGCGAGTCCATCGACCGCAGATGGGCCAGTCCGGAATCTGTGATTCGCGTGCTGTTCACTCGGAGTTCTTCCAGACCGCGCGAGTTCGCTAAGTGCGCCAATCCGGAGTCGGTTATTTTTGTCCTGCGTAGATTGACTTTCCTGAAGGACGACAATGTCCCCAAATGCTTCAAGCCTGCATCGGTGATATTCGTGCTCTGGAGATCAAGATCGCGTAGCGAACGCAGGTTCTTCAGGTGGGCAATGCCGGCGTCGGTGATTGTCGAATGGCTCACGTCAATGGATTCGAGCGTCTCTATTCTGCCCAAGTGCTCCAGACCGGCGTCAGTTATCTTACAGTATCCAAGATCAATGGACTTGAGTGACCCAAGCCCTGACAGGTGCGCCAACCCATGGTCGGTCACGTTTGTGGCGCGAGGGTTCAGATACTCGAGAGAATCCAGATCGCCCAGGTAAGCCATCCCCTCGTCGCCAACCTTCGTGCCCATAACCAGCAGAGACTTGAGAGATTTCAAACCTCTCAGATGAGACAGGCCCTTGTCGGAAATCGGCGCATAGGCGAGCCAAAGCACCTTCAGGCCGCTCAAGTGTGCAACGTAGCGCAAGCCCTCATCATCAATAGGGATCTGCCAACAATATATTGCGTAGAGATCGTCGGTCTTGAGCTTTGTCAATGGAGACAGGTCCCTCGCCGCCTCGCGACTAGGGTCCAGGATCAGTTCCTTCCCCGGTGCTACAGTGACGTTGCCCCGAGCTTCGCAGAATTCGGTAAAACCTGTGAACAGGTCATCGTGAACGCCGGCATCGCGTGCCTGAAGCATTCCCATCGACCGGTCCTCGGGAAAACACAGAATACGGGCTTTGCCCTGCGCGGAGTTCTTCGCGGAGGCGGATTCCTCAGCCTCGACTTCCCGGTTGGTATTGTCTTGTCGCGTGCCGGAGGAGATTACTGTGGTCGAAGTCAGAATGAAAAAAAGTCTCGTTTGTGGTTCTTCAATATCTTGCGCTCTACCGTCCGTTTCTTCTGTGCCGCCAGCCCGAGCGGCTCGTATCAACTCCGCAGCCGGAGGCTCGCTACTCGCTGTCGCCATTGAAGATAGCCAGACACATAAAGCAAAATTGAATATCATGGCCCTTTGTTTAACCTCACGGTTCCACATTTGTCTGGCCCTTAAATCTTCTCAGTCGCGTCATTGATTTGCAGATCACCAGCCCGCACAACGTGCTTTCCGGGCGATTGGTCTTGTGTGCGGATGGATTTTGTCTGATGTGCAGCGTGCAATCCGGCAGAGCCTGACGAAGTCGTTGCAAAGCCTCATCAGAAATCCACGCTGTGTTGAGCGACAGTGTGCGCAACCACGTCATCTCTGCAAGATGATCGACTGCCTCATCAGTAAGTGGAGTGTCGGAAAGATCCAGATGGCGCAGAGATTGCAGACGCTTTGGGTGGGTCAGACCGGATCCGGTAATATTTGTTCCACAGAGAAACAGAACAGTAAGCGAGGTCAGGTCTCCGAGGTGGACAAGCCCTTCATCGCTTATTTGTGTGTTGGTAAGAAACAACATTTCAAGGGCTGTTAGATCCTTCAAGTACGCCAATCCGGCATCGGTTGTACCGGTATTCCGCAACCGAAGCGTGCCCAACGCAGAGAGACCTTTGACGTGAGCTAATCCGACATCGGTTATTTGACTGTCGTCGAGGTCCAGGTTGTTGAGCGCATGAAGTCCCTGCAAGTGTGCAAATCCCACATTGGTAATCTGCGCACTACTTGCATTCAAATACGTCAACGAAGTCAGGCCCTCGATATTGGCAAATCCCGCATCCGTGACCTTAGATCGAGATAAACTCAGCGACGTGACGTAAGAGAGGTCTCTGATGTGCTCCATTTCCGTGTCATCAACGATTCTAAGACTGATATGGATATCCAGCTCGGGCATGTTTTTCGCAAGCTGTTCCACTGCAATGCTGGTGATTCGAGGCGAAAAGAACGTCAACGACTTAAGCGAATGCAGGTTTTTCAGATGAGCCAGCCCGACATCCGTTATGTCCCTGCTATAGATCACAAGTCTCTCGAGAGAGTTTAATCCCCCTAAGTGAACCAAACCATCGACTGTGATTTGCCTTGGTATGAGAAGCTCTTTGAGAGACAACATATCTTTGAGGTGAGCCAGGCCGGCGTCGGTTACGTGCGTCGATTGCAGACTGAGAACCTCGAGTGAGTTGAGCTGCTTGATATATTTCAGCCCGTCGTCTTCGATGGGCGTAGAGTAAAACCGAAGCTCACGTAGTGAAGTTAAATTCGCGATGTGAACAAGGCCGTCCCCGGCAAGTCGCCGGTTGCGGTGGACTTGTAGCTTTTATAGGGCCTTCAGGGATTTCAAATGAACGAGGTTATCATCGGTAATGCTTGTGAAATCCAACATCAAAGAGCGCAGCTTTGTCATGCCCTTTAGATGGATGAGCCCCTGGCCCGTGAACGGACACGGGCCTGCATATGTTCCGCCCAGAGATAGTGACTCCAAGCCGGTCAGGTCTTTGATATAGGCCAGGTCGGTATCTGCAATCTCTCGCGAGTTTATAGAGAGTTCCTGTATGTCATCCGGCTTGAGCGAAGATAGACAGGATCGATTCTCAAAGGCCTCGAAGATGACCGTTAGCTGCAATTCCTTGCCCTCAGGGACAGGAACATCGCCCCGCGAATATCCGTAATCCTTCCAATCCTGAAAACGCTGAGAGCCACATTCACGGATTCTCAGCCGGCCCAGAGACTTATCGACAGGGAAGTGAACGATGCGCGATTGGCTTTTTCTTTCGGCCGTCGCGGCGTAAGCCGAAATACTCACCCAAAAAATCAACATCCAGGCCCATGGTCTCATTGTCTCAGTCTCCATTAATTTGTTCAAGCGTTTCATGCAGTTCTTCCAGGTTAAGTCCTTCGGCAATCACGGAGTGTCTATCATTTGTAAGAATCAGCCAGGGCAGTGATCTAATACCCCAAGTGAAACGTGTTTTTTCCTCGTCGTCTTGAATCATTCCAACCGGGAAAGGAATGTTGTTCTTTTCCACCCATTCATTGAGCGTGTTTTCATCGACATTCGAGGCGTGGACTGTAACAACAGTTATACCTTTTTCTTTCAACCGATCCGCCTGCTTGGCGAGCTGCGTAATACAATTCCGCGATGGCCGTTGCTGGAAGTCAAAGAAACAGATGAGGATCCTTTTGCTCTGCACCTGCTCGGGTTTGAGTTCGATCAATTCTTTCCAGCCGGGCAGGGGCTTGCCGATCAGCGGCCTCAGTTCGGTGTGTACGCCGCGTCGACCGAGGACGACCTCGACGTCACGGTCGCCACCTTTAGCGTCGAGGAATCCGGCGCCGCCGGATATTCTGCCCATGCCGGCCTGAATCCGCAGGGGACCAGCACAAACGCCATCGACAGTGAACCTACCTTGCTCGTCACTGGAACTCTGGTGCCTCGGCTGTCCGGACATATTGCTACCGTTCGGACCTGTTACGAAGATAGGAACACCCGCGACCGGAGTTCCGTTGGCATCGACAATCACGCCGGAGATGGATCGGTCCGCCGGCGTCAGGACAATGGGCGAGACCTCAACCTGCCTGTCCTGCGCTGTGTCGAAGGGAAGCTCTCTGTGCTCGACCGGGCCAAAATCCTCAGCACTTACCTCAAGACGGTACCGAAAGTTCTCAGTGGGTGCCGGGATTGCGTGGGCCTCATAGAAGCCGTTGGTATCCGTGAACACAACGGGAGCCACATTCGTTAACCAACCCGGCATGAAGGCCCGCAGGGAAACAGTCGCCGTGGGTATTGCCTTACCGTTAGGGTCCGTGATATGACCACGAACCACAAAAGCGGGCGAAAGAATCAAGTCAACCGGTTGGGCATCGTCTTTTGCCTCCGCAAAGCCCGCCAAATTGCGTTCAGGAATCCGGGCCAAAACCAGGACGTCTCGGACGTTTGATCTTGGACGCCATGAAACCTTGAATCGACCCTTCTCATCGGTACGCGAGGTTTCTTCGCAGACCGGCTTGGAACTGACAATCGCGCCTGCCACAGGTTGTCCGCTCGGATCACGCACGGTTCCCGTCACGACCGGAAATGCAACCAGACTGACTTGTCGCCGGATTGATTCGCCCTTGGCGATAATTACAGGCTCCGGGTCTGTGAAATAGTCGTAGGTGTCTGCCCACATCCGCAGACGAGACTCTCCGGGCGGCACACGCAGGCGGACGAGACCGTCGGCATTGGTGCACACTGAATTGTACCAGCAGGGATGCAGGCCGAAATTGGCCGGCTGCGAGACATTCACACCCGCGTTCTCGATGGGCTTCTCTGTTACAGCGTCCAGAATTGTGACCTCGACCAGCCCCCCTTTGCTCACCGGGACACTAACCTCAACTGTTTGACCTGTTTCGTCGAGAGAGACTTTCACATCTTTGCCGACCCAGTCAGCTGGCTGACCGTACGGGGCCACTACCTGAAGGGAATAGTCATTCGGGGCCAGGCCCGTGTAAATAAAAGCGCCATCCGGGCCGGAGGTAACGGGAGGCACACACGAGTAGTTGGCATATCTGGCATCCGGCCGGGCGAGCAGACGGACACCTGCCACGCCTTCACCGGTTTCCTCATCAAACACCCTGCCTCGAAGAATTCCCTCGAGCTTCAAGACAATGCGGACATCGGTCCGTCCCGCGTTGAATTGGCTGCCCGCCATATTTGACAGCTCGTGCTCCCAGTATGTCCAGCAGGAGGCCTTGCCGGGGGCTTCGACCCAGAGATCGGCTGTGCTGTTAGCAGGGAGGTGGTCAAAACGGAATCGGCCCTCACTATCGGTCCGGGCCGTGAACCAGTCTTGCGGTATCTCAAAGGCCACACCGGGCGTCCCACCCATCCAGCCCATCTTTAGGCACAAGCGAACCATTGCTCCGGAGACTCCCCGTCCGGCCTCATCAACCACAGTGCCTGCGAGAACCGTAGGCTCCCCAAGGTGTACAATCATGTCCTGTTCCGATTGCCCAAAGCGTACGCTCTGCCAACCAAACGCAAGTCCTTTCTTCCAGGCGACGACCCAGATATAGTCCTTTCTCTTGGCGCTGACCTGTAGTTGGAATCTGCCGTCTTGTCCTGTGATCATACGACTTGGCGCTGCCCAACTCGTCCGACCAGACGCGTAGTCATACAACTGTTCGTAGCCGATTACCTCAGCGTCCACTACAGGACGACCGCGCCAGTCCACAACCGTACCGGAATAATCCACCTGCTTGACGGGCCCTTGGCTCCACAACACACCCGCAGAACAGGCAATAATTGTGATAAAGACCCTCCAGGCAATAAAACATTTCTCATTGTGCCACATTGGTCATCTCCTCAATCATGTTATCCAGACTACCAAAGCCAAATCCCTCCGCATATACCAACGGAAGCAGCTCATCCGTAGCTCGAGCATCTCCTTGTTCAATAGCGTTCAAAATGCGTGTAACATCAGTCATGGTTCTTCTCGGATCTGAATTTCCCAATAGAGTTAAATCATTGTACCGGAAATCAAATGATGACTCAAGTACTACATATTAAATGCTTTTCGGATCAGTTCAGTCAGCCTATTAGTCGCACAAAAGTCATCCTTCTCACAAGCTGTAAAACGCCAGAATTCTTCAAAAAGCCACCTCTTTAAGTAGCCAAAAAACACAGAGCTTCTATGGTGACTTTATGACACCAAAATGTCTCCACAGACACTGATTTTACCCGAAGTGAGTCCTAAAAAATGTTATTTTTTGTTGGGATAACGCAATTTCCACAAAAAATTTCGGACGCCAACGTCTTCAATGTACGGGATGAATGATCCTCAAAATGGCCTTTTTGAAGACGTCTTAAGTGTTGTGTGTGTGTGTGTGGACAACCATGCTATTACATTGATCATTAAAGCGGCCATCATGGCTGCCCGATTCTCAGGAAGAGTTCGTAAGCGAAGCCTCAAACGACTTGCTGCGATGGACGCCGACACCAAAGACAAGGAAATCCTCTTTCTGAAAGATAAGGTCTATCAACTCGAAATGCAGGTGTCGATTCTCCAGAAGCGGATTCAAAAACGACAGAAAAAGCCGTGATACACGCTTCGGGAGAGGCTGTTTTTCCTCTCACAAACACTGGACCAATTATTGGGTAGCAGGCCATGTGGGCCAACGGCACGGATTCAGCTCTGACAACATGACACATTTAAAATGAATGGACTATCTGAAGCTGTAGCTCTTGCTATGAACCGCCTTCTGCGATTATACTTTAAGATATAAGATAGGAGGCCAAAAATATGAGTACACACAAAGATGCCAACAGGCACAGTCAGTGTCATGAATTCATCATCTGGTTGGCATGGTGCTTATGCATTGCGAGCACCGCGAGAGCTGATCAGGTAATGCTTCTGGTTAATGCCGTACCGGAACACGGTCTGGTGGTAAAACAGACAGACCTCACCCCTGCAATGCAAAGATGCCGAATAGGGCATGTGAATCCGGTCCGGATTACGGCAACCGACGAGTTGGGTAATCCCGTACGCTTCCAGTTTATTCCGGACTCAGATTTTGACCCGCAGAAAAAAGCCACCGGATACATAGTGACCCGTTTGGTACCGAACCGTACGAACCGCCTGAAGCTGGAATTTGGCGATGAATCCGAAGAACTACCTGTTGGGCCCTATTCCATTAAAACGTCGGACTATGCGATAACCCACGATCCCGCAAAGGGAGGTTTGCCCATCGAGATTACGTTTCGGGCCACAGGCAAGGTGTTTAACAACTTCCGCTGGCAGGACAGGGTACACCACGAGAAGTTAGGTGGCTTTGCCTTACAAAATGATAAAGCCGGCTCTGTCGAGTACGTGGCGACTGGCCCATTGTGCACTGTTGTTCGCGTCCTGGCAAGATACATGAATTCCGAGGGGAAGTCTCCACCATCGCGTCCTGAGGCGACATATCACTGGATGTATTTCAATGAACTGCCTCTTGTGTTTGTTACGGCAGAAGTAACACAGGCTCAGACATTCCAATGGAATGAGCTGCACTTCCTGGAGCTGAATTTTCCTGGGGAGGATTTCAAAGAATGGGCCGGTGGTGAGCCCTTGAATGAAGGGACCTTCCAGGCAGATGGCAAAAGCCATCAGGTTGCCACTTGGGGCGCATTGGTGGATGGGCCCAATGCTATTGCGATGTTCGATTGTGGCAGTCTGATTTTCCACGATGGCCGAGGGGGGTACGGCACCTATATCCACGCCCATGGCGACCGAGCCTGGAAGCCGTGGTCAGACACACGGTCGCAGTTCTCCGCATGGCTGTGGCTCGGTAGCGACCAGGATGCGGTCAAAACAGTGAGGGATCTGGCCAATCAGTCTCCCACTACAGCAAACATCATCGTCACTACTGCCGATGTCCGAACTGTGGTCGAGGCAACTGGGGAACAACAGGAAAATCAGTGGCGCAGTGCCATGGCCCAGCAGCTCGAAGCGGCGGGACGACTCGAGCAAGCTATCGATATTGCAAAAGGCCGTCTCTTACCCAACTGGATTCTGGTGGAGGCGGGTGATCTAAAATTAGTTCTAGAGAAAACCGAACAGGGAATCCGTGTGCTCAGCTTACTCGACGCAAGGACTAACCAGGAACTGCTTGCCCCTGGAGCGCTTCCGTTATTCTCTGTAACATTGCGTGATACCGACACAAAAGAACTACTGACTTTGACTTCTGACTCAGCATGGCGCCAGGTAGAAACGCTTAAAAGTGATACGGCGGGAGGACGTAAGCTCAGCCTATCTATACCGATGGACGACCGGCTAAAAGGAATCAGAGTTGAACTCGATTTTCATACCGAAAAAGCCGAAAGTGCCATAAGCTGGGATATGCAGGTTACCAATGACAACCGTCAATGGGCCCTCTGGCACATCGTGTTCCCACAGATCTCGGTGAAATGCTTGGGTGAACATGCAAAAATATTCTTGCCGCATACGGCAGGCCTCGAGCTTTCGGATATGTGGACCAGCTCGCAGAGAAAAGGTGGGACCTACCCCAGCGGCTGGACATGCATGCAGTACATGGCTGCCTATGATGCCGCTGGAAAAACGGGCCTATATGTCGGAATGCACGATCCATTCGGTTCCACCAAGGATATTTTTGCCCAGGGACTGCCGGACAAACATGCAGTGGCCTTTCGATTCGAACATCCGGTTCCTGATATGGGTAAACCGGGCGTTGACTTTGAACTGCCCGGGCAGGCGAGGTGGCAACTCTTGCGAGGAGACTGGTTCGATGCAGCAACAATCTACCGCGCCTGGATCAGCCGCGATGCCAAATGGTGGCCGAAGCTCGGACCGAATGGCCGGATGGATACCCCCGAATGGATGCGACAATTGCCGGTATGGGCAATGACTGGCGGTGCCGCCTCCGATTGTATTCCACGGGTGAAGGGCTTTGCAGAGGAACTGAAAGTGCCGGTTGGATTCCACTGGTACAACTGGCACCAAATCCCCTTTGACAATGATTATCCTCACTATTTTCCGCCCAAGGATGGGTTTGCCAAGGGTGTGGCGGAACTCAAGCAGGCCGGTGTCTATGCAATGCCTTACATCAACGGACGGCTGTGGGACACACGGGACAAGGAAGCAGAGGACTGGGAGTTCACTCGGGTGGCTCTGCCAGCTGCAACGAAAGACGAAAAGGGAAATCCATATACTGAGAGCTACGGCAGCAAGGAGGTTGATGGCAGTAGCGTTAAATTAGCCGCTATGTGCCCGTCGACTTCAATATGGCAGAGCCGGGTA
>SDBS01002445.1_pt1 | contig 18543 bp, 1 predicted proteins | sample 2277091 | NCBI WGS metagenome assembly SDBS01 (sample SAMN10404972, study PRJNA504765) | marine sediment metagenome | isolation source: marine sediment core GS10_PC15, 163 cmbsf | place: Arctic Ocean: Southern Knipovich Ridge | collected 2010 | reverse complement strand
AGGTCGTAGTCGAATTCCCGTATCACACCGCCGGGGTCCTGTTGGTAGGTCACCTCGCCGTACTGGTTGTAGCGGAAATACATGACCACCTCGACTCCACCACGGAGCATATATTCGAGGTTGCCGTCGTCGTCGTAGGTGTAGGTCGGGCTCATACCGGCCGGGCCGGTCGTGTAGATCAGGTTGCCATAGGCGTTATAGTGGTTAGTGGTGGTGACGCCCGTCGGATCGGAGACCGTGCGCAACTGCCCGTAGTCGTTGTAGGTGTAGGTAGTATCATTTTCCAGGGCGTCGGTCTGGATGTGCAGATTGCCGTCGGCGTCGTACACGGAGATGGTCTGCCAGGCCGTCGTGGGAGGTTCGAGCGTGTAGCGGTTGGTGTCGATCGCCTTAAACGGGGCGCTCTGATGGGTCAGCCGGTCCTCGTCGTCGTATTGGTAGACGGTCACCTGGTAGTCGGTGGAGCCTATGCCCATCTGCCGGATATGCCGCAGCAGATTACCCCGATTGTCACGGATCGTCTCGGTGTCGACGTCCATCGCATCGGTAATCCGTTCCAGATGCCTGCCCGGGCTGAGTTCGATCTGGTAGTCGAACGCGGCCTCTGCCCCCGAAGCGTCGACCAGGCTCGCCAGCCGGCCGGTGACTCCGTCGAAGGTCGCCTCAAGGATCTTCACGCCGCTGGGGTCCTTGATCGTATGCAGGTAATGTGCCGGGTCGGAGTAGTAGGTAAAGACGGTCGGACTGCGAACGCCCGAAGCGGTCTGGACACGATCGATCACACCGACCAGATCGCCGACGGCGTCGTAGGTATACTCGATACGTTCGCCGTTGGGGTCGATCAGGGCGGAGATTCGTCCGAGCCAGTCACGCTCGAACACCACGCCGCGCCCGGAATCGCTAAAGATGCCCATGCCGGTGAATGTGATCGTGTTGCCGCTACGGTCGGTAATCGAGCTAAGCCGGCCGGTAGAAGCGTTGATAAGCAACTCCACGCCGCTACGCGTGGTCAGGATGTAGGCGTTGCCGAAGGCGGGATGCTGCGGGTTGTAGGAGATCAGTTCCTCGCCCAGCGTGATATACTCGCTGCCGCTTTGCCTGAGATAGACGTCCGAGACGCTCAGCGTGCTTTTCACGCCCGGGTCGGACACGAAGCGGGGCAGATAGTTGACCGCGATGAACGAGTCTTCCAACTCCGGCTGGAAAGTAAAACCCTCGGTGGTGCCGTCCGGCAGGGTGACGATCACGCGAGTTCCATCGCGGAACGGCCGATAGCCACCCCAGCCGCGCGTATTGTCGCCGACGTACTCGACGTCGATCTGCGTATTGGCCACGTCCAATTGCCACCCATAGCCGAAATCACCTTGTTCGTTCGCCCGCAAGGTGTCGTAGGTGCGACCGACGGTGATCGGAATGCCCGCCACCGGCACCTCCAGATCGACGAGCGAAAGGGCAAAGTTGCCAAGCTTCAAGCTGCCCTCGACGTTGACCACCACGGAGGTCGACGGAGTATAGCCGGAGCCGTCGTAAGCGGTCAGCCGGATTTCGTAGGGCCCGTTGGGCAGACTCGTAGGATCGAACTGGCCCAGGAAGCCGTCGGTGAAGTCCACAATCGCCGAGCTGTATGTCACATCGCGCAGCACCTGGAAACCATCGCTGCCGAGCGGGGCATATTCCAGGACATAGCGATCCAGGTCCTCGTCATTGATGCTACCCAACACGTTAACCGGCGCGGTGACCGCCTGATCCTCGACCAGCGACGTGATGTCAATGATAGGAACCTGGCCTTCCGGGTCTACGACCTGGATGGTAATATCGTCGGTGCCGGAGTTGCCGGCCGGATCGGTAGCCGTGGCCAGGACAGAGATGGTGCCCGATGCGGTCATGTCCACCACGACAGTGCCGTCGGCGCTGAGGACCTCGGGGTTGCCGTCAACCGTTAGCGTGATATTCTCTATGCCGACATTATCACGGGCGCTAACCTGAAAGGTCACGCTATCCCCCACCAGCACATCATAGGCACTGGCCTCGACGAATACCTCGGGAAGTTCGGCGTCGAGGGTGACGGTAACCATCAAGTTCTCTGTGTCGGATGCTCCAAAGATGTCGGTAGCAGTCACCTGGACCGTAAACGGGTTGGTGGTCTGGTTCGTAACTTCGGGCCAGTAGATGCGGCCAAGGCCGTCGATCTGCATGCCCGCGGGTGCATCCGTTAAACTGTACGTAAGCCGAGCACCGTCGGGATGGCTGGCCACCACGTCAATCCCGAACTCCGCGCCGAGGACGACCGTCACAGGCGGAATCGGTTCGACCGTTGGGACCTTGTCGATCACGAAAAGCTTGTACGACTGGGTGGTCGACATTGTTGGATCACCGTCGTCGGTCACGGTAATGACGATGTTGTATTCACCTGCGTCGTCCGGGGTCGGATCCCAACTTAACGTATTGGTACCGTCGATGAAGGACAAACCTTCTGCGGTTGGCTGATCAAGAGCATATGTCAACCCGTCGCCATCGGCGTCATTGGCAATGACCGAATAGCTATACGCCCCCTCCGTTTGGACATAATAGGGTGGCGTAGAGTCGATGGTGGGAACGTGGTTGTCGTCCTCACTGGAAACGATCAGGCTAAACACTTGGTCCACGTAGGCACTGGGGCCAATGGTGTTCGAGTCTCCCTCTGGGTCGATAAGCGAGTCTTGGGCGCGGACCGTGATAGTGTGCGTGCCGGTGCCAGTGGTCGGCGTCCAGGTGATCACTCCAGTCGTTCGGTCAATGTCCATCAATGCCGGATAGTCAACCCCTTCAGTTCCGATCAGGCTATACGTGACCGTATTGCCGTCGGGATCGAAGGCCTCGACGTCGTAGACATAAGGCACGTTTTCGATGGCCTGAGCCCGTGCGGCCGAGGTGATAATCGGCGGGCGATTGCTGCCGTAGACGCCGATAGTGAACTGCTGGACGTGCGAAGCCCCATAGATGTCGGTCACGCGTAATGCCACCTGATGGTCGCCTACGTCTTCGTCCCTGGGAACCCATCCAATCAGGCCAGTTTGCGAATCGATCATCATCCCGATTGGCCTTTCGTCCAGGCTCCAAAGCAACACATCGCCGTCCGCATCGTCCGCTTCGGCTTGATATCGGTAGAGGCCCTGTGGCGTGCCGCCGGTGAGCGGTTGGGAAGTGATCTCCGGCCATTGGTTGACCAGTTCCTGAACGACATAGATGTCATCAAATGTTCGTTGGGCCCATCCGCCGTACGGGTCGTCCACCCGGACAGTGAACGAATAGGGCGTCGACACAACCTGGGCGGCCGTCGGCGTCCAACTGATCATGCCCGTGCTGCTAATAGCCATTCCCGTTGGAGGTTGCCCAACCAGACTATACGTTAACTCCTTGTTATCATCGTGTGCTTTGACCTGATAGTAAAACGGGCGACCGAAGGGGATTAGCTTGCGAGTCATGTCGTCGATCGTCGGGGTGCCGTTCGCACTCGGAACGATGGCCGTTATGGCGACATGTTGCCATGCGACTCCCCCGCGTCCGTCCGAAACGAAGACGTCAGCACTAAAGACAGAACCCTCGATGCCTAGAGTCCAGTGGAACACCCCGGTCGAGTTCCACTCATAATAGCTCCCCATTTTATAGCCAAACGTCAAGACATCGCCGTTCGGGTCGCGGGCCTTGACTCTATACTCAATCTCCTCGTCGGCCAAGCCGATACTGGGCGGTTCGGAGAAGATCAGCGGGAAATAGTTCGGCCCTTCCACCGCCAATCGGAACGCCTGCAGGTCGAAGCCACCCTGGCCGTCGACCACCCGAATCATGATATCCTGAATGCCCTCGTCTTCCTGCCGTTGAGGTCTCCAAGCAATCAAACCGGTCGTGGCGTCGATGGCCATGCTTTCGGGCGCTACGGCCAGATCGAATGTCAACGCATCGCCGTCGGCGTCGGTTGCTTCCGCTTGATACAGATAGACGTCGTCTACTGCTGCCGTAAGAATTGGTGTGCTGGTGAAGTCCGGGTAGTGATTGATATAGCCCGCGGGAAACGTTACATTGATCGTGAACGTCCGGGCATCCGAACCGCCTTGTCCGTCGAGCACGGCCACGGTAATGTCGTGTTGGCCGTCTTGCGTTACTGTGGGCGTCCAAGAGAGGACACCCGTATCCTTGTCGATCGACATCCCGCCCGGCGCATCAGTCAAGAAATAGAGCAGCGGGTCACCGTCCGGATCCGTTGCCGCCACCGCGTAGCCGTAGTCGCGGTCGACCTCCGCATCCGGCAGCGAGATGGTGCTGATCACGGGTTCCTGGTTAACCCCTCCCACGTCGTCGACGTTGACAGTATACTCCTGCTCATCAAAGCCGCCTCGACCGTCCTCCACGCGGACCGTGAAACTGTACTCTCCCACGGCGGTTGGCGTCCAGGTAATCTCCCCGGTGTTTGCGTCGATGGTTGCTCCGGGGGGCATCTGTGTCAGCAGGTAAGTCAATTCGTCTCCATCAGGATCAATGGCCTCGGTATTATAGAAATAACCGAAGTTGATGATCACGGGAATCGTGCCCAACAAGGTGTTAGTGCCTGGATGAACGAATCTCAGATCATAATTGTGCGAACTTCCGTCGCCGGTAAACGTCACCTGAAACTCGACGGCCTGACCCACCGGCACATGTCGTTGGATTTCGGGCTCGGCGCTGGTGAATGTGGGATCGAACGCTTCGATCCTCACATCGATTACCGGGTTAGTGACCGCTGCCTTGATTGCCGTAGCGATCACATCGGCGAGCCCCTCGCCTTGATCTGGATTGTCCGGATCGAAGGGAATGTCGAAGTAAATCGGCATGTCTGGCTGGATATCATCTCCCAGCGGGTTTGGAATAACACTGCCCGATCGATTCACCGCCCCGGTGACAGTTGCGAAAGCCTTCAGTAGGCTTTCGGGAGAGACAACTCCAAACTCATTATCAAAGCCCAATCCGATAACCAAAGCGCCGAGATCGACCAAGGCCTTAACTGTGCCGCTAATCGTCGCGCCGGCACCGAAAGGCGTCGTGTTGGCATCCGGGTTTGAAGACTTGCCATACGTGAAACTGTCGAAGGAGGCAGACTCTCCTGCCGCACCCACGATGGAAATTGGATCTTCCGTGACCGGATCTACCTCTGGTTCTTGCTGGTAAACAGTTGCGTCGTCGGTACTCAGCAAAATGATCTTCAATGCCTCCGGCCGAAATCCAGCCCCGCCTAGTGCGTCTTCAACACCAGCTGTTGGTGCTAGAACAAAACGTTGTTGTTCCTCCGCCGTATGGTCGTCAGAGTCATTTGAAACGTAGATGTAGGGATCGCCTGGATGCAAATCCTCTGTGAAGGAGCTGAACGGCGGCACGTCACCCGTGTCTTCAGGTTTTAGTTGTGTTTCCACAAGCCCTGCCACTCCAGAGCCTAACTTTCCAGCTTCCCCAAAGTCAGGTGGATCAGGCGCCTGTCCGTTTCCGTTGAATCCCACACCGGTTGCAGTTTGGTACAGTGCTTCAACGATCGGCTCAACTGTATCGCCACCACTTCCAAATGCTGTGCGGGCAAGGGCTGTGGTAAGCGACTCTATGAAGAATGCTGAATCTGTACTAACAACTGGTTGGTTCAAGGTGAATGGGCGGTTGGTGTACCAGCCCTCGTTGTGATTTGCGCCTGAAACGCCGCCATACTCTTCAAACCGGCCTACGCCAAAGGCGAGGCTTACACCAGGCAGAGACTCTTGTAAGTCTCCAACAATACCGGCAAACACGTTCTTGATCTGCGGCCCTATCGCCTCCATGCTGCCCGTGTCATCAAGCAGATAGAAGACATCGACGGGTAGATACGTCGAGCCCGGAGGAATGCCGGTCGGCGTGACAGTAACGGTCATTGCAACCGTGTCGCCGGGATCCAAGGTGAGTACGATAATGTTCGGGTCGACAGTGGCGAACTCCGTTTGAGCCGATCGGGCCAAAGCATGGTCGATGACCGGCTCGCTGACGATGATCGGCGGGTGGTTGCCGGGCTCCGGATGGACGACGATCGTGTAGTTCTGCGTACCGATGCCGCCCCGGCCATCATCCGCCGTGAGTTCGACCGGAATCTCTTCGCCACTGAGCGTTGCCGGGAGCGTCCACGTCACTACCCCAGTAGATGAATCCACGCTGAAACCGACCCCAACGGTTGCGTCCAGGTCGAGCCGATCCAACAAGAGTTGTGAAAGGTCCAGGTTGCCGCTGAACGAAACGGTGTCGCCGTCGGGATCCAAGGCCGCTGAATCGTATTCGTACACTGCATTCGCATACGCATCGACTACCGCAATGGACGTGAAGTACGGCGGGCGGTTGGGTACGCCGTCGACCACCTCCACGTCGAACACCTGCCGGTCGAACGCGCCGAACGGGTCCTTGACATCGAGGATTACCTGATGCAGCCCGAGCGAGGCGGTGGTCGAATCCCAGTCGATCTGCCCGCTGCCGGCATCGACCGTCATGCCCGAGGGGCCCGAAATCAGGGTGTACGTCAGCGGATCGGTTTCCGGGTCATCAGCGTCAGAGTCGTATAGGTAATCCTTTCCACGCACAACCTCCCGCACGGGGTCGGTCGTGAACTCGGGTGCTTCGTTGATGTGGCCTAAGAGCACCAATTCGTAGTCGAACTGGACGTGCTGCGGATTCGAGAAGACCAGTTCCAATCCGTTGATCGACTCGTCTTTGTCGAAACTCTGGAAGACCTCGACCACGCGCACCGCGTCGGCGATCACCAGCCCCTGACTGACGTTGTCGGACAGTTCGACAGTCAGCGAGGTTGCGCTCTCGTCGATCTGAAAGACGCCCAGGTCCTTCCACAATCGATTCTCGTAAGAGATGTCGTTAGGAGCCTCGCGCTGATCGACATTCACCGTATCGTCGAGTCCTTGCCCGTCGAAGATCCGGTACGGAGCATCCTCAGCCCGATCTCGGCCAGGCTTCCAAGTGGTAAACACCTGGTAGTACTTGCCCGATGTCAGGCTGCCGAACGTCCACTGGACCGTGTTCGCACCCGAGCCGGCCGCGTGAGAGTGGTAACCGACGCCATAGGCGGCCGAGTCGTCGACCGGGTCCCAGCTACCGGCAAAAGAAGCGAGCGAGTCATCCTCTACCTGGCCCTGGTTGAACGCCCGGCTTGTCACGTCGTAGTACGGGATGCCTTGGGGCGTGACGCCGTCGACGTCGGCCAGCTGAACGCTCGGGTGGCTGACGTTCCGCACGCCCAATAGCAACGGCTCGCGGAAGTGGTGAGTCCCGGTATAGGTCACTCCCATGTCCGCATAGAGCTTGTCGGTCTGCTCGTTGAACGAGGTCAGCCCATAGTCGGCCTCGATGCTGGAGGAGACGGCCGAAAGCCGCTCGAAATCGATCTCTTGCGGCAGTTCTTGCGTCCCAACCCAGACCGCAGGCGTGGGATCGGCGATCGGCGATGTAGCCAGCACTGCTACGTGGGGAGTCAACGAGACTTGTGTCGAAGTGTCCTCATCGTTGTTGACCAGCCGCGCGACCCAAGTGGCTGTGGTGCCCGGTATCAGGTGGGAAATGTCGAGCGTGACGGTAATCGACGTACTGCCGAACAGGCCCAGTTCTACCCCGGCAATCCACTGCGCGTTTTCGCCTTCGGTGACATTGAAGAAGGCGTCTCGGTCCGGGTTGATCGTTTCGACCAACGACTTGCCGTCCTGGTCGACCAGTGCCGCCTCGAAGGCGTCATTGATTGCGTCCGCATCCTCCGTATCGAAAGACAACCCATGAAAGCCGAACGAAACGGCCGCCGGATTTTCCGGCACCACGAACGAATCCCGATGCTCCACCACGAAGTCGGAATTCTCGACCAGATCGATGTCGTAGACTTCAACCTGATGTTCGTTGGCGGCCGGGTAAGGAGATTCCACGGTAGTATCTTCATCCACGGCCTCGGCACTAACGATATAGGTGCCCGGTTCTGTGTAAGTGTGATTGCGCGAAAACGGGCCATCATCCGGATCAGTGTCGGCAAAAGTCTCCACAATGCCGTCGCCCCAGTCGATCGTCCACTGATAGATATCATCGTCCCCCGGATCGCTCGAAGTCAGGCCCAACGTGAACGTTTCCCCAAACGCCACGCTGGACTCACCGCCCAGTGTCAATGTCGGCAGTACGTTCTTCACTCCCACATGCACCGCATTCAACTCGGCCACTTCATTGCCGTCGGTTACCGTAACGCTGACGATGCGGTTGGCCGGCCCGTCAATATACTTGTGCATCGGGGCTGGAGCAGCAATCGGCAAATCCGCACTCGTTGTCCCGTCACCCCAATCGATAGTCCATGTCGTAGGTATGAAGTTCAACCCCCACGGAGCCGATGTATCCAAGTCCAGAGTGTACAATGAGCCTTCGTTCACGTCTGCTGAACCAGTAACTCTCTGCTGCGTTGCATTTCCACTCGCAAATCGCACCTCCGCCACGGCCGAGTCTTCCCTCAGAATGATATCCATTTGGATGATTCCGGCAGTTGCCACGGCAACCGTTTGGTAACTATTGTTCCTTGGGCCAACCACGTTAATAAAGGTCTCGGTGCTATCTTCGGCTACAAGTCTTATCGTGGCTGTCTCATTCTGGTCAATGTCCAAGAGCCCGACATCCTCGATGTGAACGGCAGAGTCGAATGTGAACGTGATCGTACCACCGTGGCTGTTCGCATCGAGTTCGGTTTCCCCGTTCTGGGTGTGCTGCTTGATGATCAACACATTTCCCCGTGGCGTGTCGTTTCCGTCGCCACCAGACGGATTGCCATCCCAGGGAGTCAGCAAATCCTTGGCGTCATCCATAGGCGGGTTCTCACTGTCGAATAGCACCAGCGGCATATTCATATTGTCGTTACTGACGGCACTAAGCTGAATGCCCCATGGCTCCCAATACTGATCTTGGGGAGCAATATCAACGACTGTGGCGTTGTCGTTATCGTTGACGACTACTATTGCATCACCGTTTGCCTTGGTATCAAAGTCAAGTGTTGTAAAACCGGTCACAGTGACCGCAAATGTTATATTGGCAGACAGACCTCCTCCGTCGGTTGCCATGACTGTGATATTGGCCAGACCGGTTTGACCCTGTTGGTAATCGAGCGTCAGTTCAGTACCGCTGATACTGGCTGTGACCAGGCTCGAATTGGTGTTGTTTGTAACCGTATAGCTAAGGCTGTCGCCGTCCGGGTCGCTGAATACATTGTTTGTCGGATCCGTCAGATTCTCCAAGTTGATGATCGTGTCGGGTGCGTTTTCGCGTCGCACGATGTTGCCGATCGGTTTGGCTACGACCGGAGGATCGTTGATCGGATTGACTGTGATGTTGACCGTTACTTCGTTCGAGTCCGCTTGGCCGTCGTTGGCCTTGTAGGTGAACGAATCGGGGCCGTTGTAGTTGGGGTCCGGTGTGTAGAGAAATGTGCCGTCCGCGTTCAGGGTCAAGCTGCCGTTGGAAGGCGTCACGGAGCCCGGTACGGCCGTCAGCGAATCGCCGTCGGTATCGGTGTCGTTGAACAATAGTCCGGCCAACACGTCGTCGACTAACAGCGCTTCGTCCTCGTTCGTGTCATAGCTCTCTGCAACGGCCACCGGTGCGTTGTTGTCACCCGCAACGGTAATAATACGGACCACGGCCACGTTCGAATTGAACTCCCCGTCGTTGGCCTGGTAGGTAAACCAGTCGACACCGCTGAAGTTCGAGTTTGGCATGTAAGTAAATGTGCCGTCGGAGTCCCACGTCAGATTTCCGTGGGTCGGGTCGGAGAGGTTCGTTGCCGTGAGCGGATCCCCGTCCGCGTCGCGGTCATTTGCCAACACGTCCCCGGCCAGCGTGCCTCCTTCACTAATGACGTAATAATCGCCTCCCGCCGTCGGTGCATCGTTGACGTTAGTAACGTCGATCGTGACCGTGGCCACATTCGAGTCTAACTCGCCGTCGTTGGCCATGTAGGTGAACGTATCTTGGCCGTAGAAATCGTCGTCCGGCGTATAGGTGAACGAACCGTCGGCCTGCAGGTCCAGCATGCCGTTGGCGGGCTCGACTACGAGCACGGCCGAAAGCTGATCTCCGTCGACGTCGGTATCGTTGTCCAGAATGCCCGACGCCACATCGACCGTCAGCGTGGCCTCCTCACTGACAGTGTAGATGCTGTCGTTCGTTGCAGCAGGAGCGTCGTTGACACCGGTAATCACCACAACTACCGTGGCGGTGTCGGTGGTGCCGTAGGAATTCGTGATTTCGTATTCGAACTTATCAAGAGTCTTCTGTCCCGCACGCAGAGTCTCGAACTGGCCGCTCGGGTCATACGTGATGGTCGTGCCGTCGTGGGCGATCGAGACTCCCCGCTCACTGGTGACTGGGCTTGACGAGGTGATTAAAGGAGTGTCGTGAAGATCGTTGTCCAACACATTGATGAACACGCTTGTGTCCTCGTCCGTGGCCGCTGAATCATCAATGGCTTCCACCGAAGGAACCAAACGCACGGCATCCGCGAACACCCACCGGTTATCCCAGGTCCCATACAACTTGACCACAAGCTGGCCAGTTTGGCCGCTCGCTACAACATACTGGTAGATCGGGTTTGTTTGGGAATCCACGCCTGTTTGGAGATGCTGCCAAGGGACGCCCAGAAACAAGGGCGCACCCTCAGGGTCCGGTCCATATATTTGATCGAAGGAGTTTGCGAGATAGTTCTGTCCGTTTACTTCATAGGTTACCCCACTCGGATAAGGTCCGCTATCCCATGTGGCGTAGAGATCGTACTCACCTGGAGGCAGATCGGTAAACGTCCAGGGGATGTCCTGTGTCTGTAGGAAATCTCTGTAGAATTTGTACTGATCTTGATTGAACGGCGTATCCCCGTCCTCATCGGTAACCGTAGTCACTGTTGCCAACATAGCAGCGGACAGCTCCGCTTCATCTTCGTCGAGGATTTCCGGATTATCGAGGCCGGGTCCGCCCTTGAGGGTGTTAAACCCGTCGTGACCGACCAGCCGATCATTGCCCTCGCCCCCATGAAGCGTATCGTCGCCGGCACCGCCGTGGAGGTAATCGTTGCCTGCACCGCCAGTGAGGTGATCATCGCCGCTTCCACCGAACACGGCTACGGGGACAGAAACGCTCGAATCGACAGTCACAACGTCATTGCCGTCATGCGTGCGAATGCGGAAGGCGGAAACTCCGGTGGTCGAGCCGAAATATGACAAGACCCCATTGAGGTTCACGTCGTATTCCTGATCATTGGAATCCCAGGAAACCGTCACGGTGTCGATGTTCTGTGTGCCGTAGACGTAAACGGTTCCGTCGGCAGACTGAAAGCTACCATCTTCAAACACGCGGCTGTTGTTCTGTTCGTTGTCTTCAGTCACTTCGGAATTGATATCAACAACTGCCATCAGGAAGTAGTCGTCCTCCGGATCGACCAGATCGGCGGGAATAGTCGCTTCGTGGTCTCCGACATCGAGATCGACTGACGCGGTGATCCGATGCGGCGTTTGCAGCAGTAGGTCCGGGTTGATGCCGTAAGATGAACTATAGATCCCGATCTCAAAGGGTTCAGCAGGCACGTCGATGATCGTATATTTCACAATCAACTCGCCGTTATTAGTGGCGTTGGGGTAGAAGTCTGTGATCACGATATCTGGCGCAGCAACCGTCACGGTTACAGTGGCCAGAGATGAAACCTGGTCACCGTCGCTTGCTTCGTATGTGAAACTGTCCGTTCCTTTGAAGTTGGCTCTTGGCGTGTAACTGAACGAGCCATCAGGGTTCAAAGCCACAATTCCGTTGCTCGCTTGCGAAAAAAGGACAGCCGTAAGCGGGTCAATCTCCGCGTCGGTGTCGTTGGCCAAGACCCCGCTCACCTCGTCCACGTCCAATTGTGAATTCGGCAAGACTTGGTACGTATCGTCGACCGCAACGGGCGCGTCGTTGTCGCCCCCGATCGTAATGAAAGCCACAGCCGTATCCGAACCGCCATAACTATCGCTGGCCCGATACGTGAAGCTGTCGATCCCGTCGAAGCCCGGATTCGGAGTATAGGTGAAGGAACCGTAGGGATAGCTGTTCATAATCAGGGTGCCGTTGGCGGGACCCGACACGCGTGCCGCGTAGAGTTGCCCGTACCCGTCCACGTCGGTGTCGTTGCTAAGCAAGTAGCCGTTAAGCGTCTGATTCTCGTTCATCGTAAAATAGTCGTCTACGGCAACCGGAGGATCGTTGACTGCATAGAGGTAAATGGAGGCCGAGATCGGGCTGGAAAGCGCCTCCTTGCTGTCTTTAACCGCATACGTGAAATAGCTGTATCCGTTGAAATTGGCAGGCGGCGTGTAAGTAAACGAACCGGGGCCCGTGAAGTCGAACGTGCCGCCGGAGGGCGGTGAGACCAACTCGGCCGTCATGGAGTGGCCTTCCGGGTCGCTGAAGCCGCTCAACAAGCCGGAACCCGAGAGCGTCACGTCTTCCGTGCCATAGAAGTAACGGGGCGTCGGGCTGTAGCTCGACGGCGGATCGTTGACACCTTGGACCGTTACGGTGACGGTCGCCGTGTCATTGCTGCCTGGAAGCGGATTGCTAGCGCCGTCGGTGCTCGTGGCCCGGTAGTGGAACGTGTCGATTAACACTTCGTCCTCATCGAGCGACTTAAACACGTTAAACGGAGGACCAGGCATGCCCCCGATATTTGGATTGTACGTGATCGAGTCATCTACTGGGTTGAGCGTGAGGTATGCGCCCGCAGAACTGGTCGATTCCATCCACTGCACCTCCAGAAAGCTTCCGAAATCATTGCCCAATACGTCAATCGGCGGCGTGCTCGCATTGGCAGCGGTCGTTGCGACATCGTCATAGGCCACGGTCTGCGTAATGGTGGGAAAGATGAAATCGAGGCTGAGGGCCTCCATGGCAAGGGCGTCATTGGTGTCGACCGTCCGGTCGCGGTTGAAATCGTACGGGCAGGTGATCGGTAGGGTCGTGATTCCCGAATTGAGATCTTCGAAGTCCAACCAGTAACCTACGTCGGAAGCGTCAACACTCAGTTCGGTAGGCGGACTCTCCGGCTCTCCCACTTCGCCGATGAGGTTTCCGAAATAGAAGATGTCATCGCCGGGCAGCCCGCTGCTCTGCGTGGCTTTGACGGTTACTTCGACCCACTCGTTCTCGATGCTGTTGTCCGGCCACGTCAGGCCCACTCGCGTCGATCCCCCGACGCCTGCCCCGAAATAATAAGAGACTGACGGCGTTGGCCCGGACACCCAGGTCGTCAGATCGGTGCTATCACCCACCCGGATCGAGAAATCGGACGCTGAGATCGGACTCGACATGCTCAGCCCGGCAATGTCAACAATGATACCGTTGATGCCCTTGCTGTAGCTGGTGACGTTCTCGAACGTCGCGGTGTTGCCCGGCAAAAGGGCGTTCTTGGAAAGCGACTGAAGGGGGTCGTCCGGATTAGAGCCCGCATTGTTCGGTGCAATGGCTGCGAAGTCCGAGGTACTGAAGTACGACGTATAACCGTCGAAGGCCGAGTTGTTGTAGAAGACATAACGGCCCGCGATGCTCGTACTGCCCGGCGCGGGATACGGAGATGAATGTCCACTCATGGTTGTCATCACCGGTTCGCCAGTCGGCTCGGTTGGATCGTCGCCCTCGGGATCGACCGTGACGTCCACGATGCGGATTGCGTCGGCCACGACCATGCCGTTGGCCTTGTCGGAAAGCTCGACCGAAAGCAGGTCGCTATCGGCCGTGTAGGTGCCCAGGCTTTCCCAGACGTGACCGTCAAACGTCGCGTCGTTGGGGTCGTACCGCTGATTGATGCGCACCGTCTTCTCGAAACTTTCGTCATCGGAGATTGTGTAAGGTACGTTGTTGGCCCAATAGGTTTGCGGCGTCCAGGTGGCAAACACTTCGTATGTGTGCTCCCGTTGAACGGCCTCGAACGTCCAGCGTACCGAGTTGTCACCCGAACCGGGCAGATGCGTGACCACGTCGCCCCCATACGCACCTGACTCGGCCAGACTCAACCAGCCGTCACCCGATTGGGCATAGGCCGAATCGCCGTCGTCAATCACGGCCGGTGCTTCGGTCACTTCGGGCACCACGACCGCCCAAATCGCGTCGGCCCGGATGACGCCGTTGGCGTCGTCGGAGAGAGTAACTTGTAGCTTGCCGCTGTCGACCGTGTAGACGCCCAAGCTTTCCCAGGACAGGTCAAACGCCGTTGCGTCGTTTGGCGAAATCTGCTGGTTGGCCTGAGTCGTTCCCAGCAAGTTCGCACCGTCAAAGATTGAATAAGGAGCATTCGACGCACGATCGGACGCGACCGGCAGTTCCTCGGGGGCCGCCGCCTCGTCTGCCGACGTCTCGACCGGCGACCAAGTGGCGAAGACTTGATATCGCTGGCCTCGCTGCAAGCCGTCGAAAGTCCAAGTGGCCGTGTTGTTGCCCGTACCCGGATTGTGCAATCGCACGGTCTGTCCGGCAGCGCCCAGCTCGACCCCTCGGTTCCATCCGTCGCCCGCGTCCGTATAATTCATGTCGCCATCGTCCGACATGCCACTCGGCATCCCATTGGGCAAGGCAACCACCACGACCGCGTCGGCCAGGACGCGCCCGTTGGCATCGTCGGACAGTTCCACTTCGAGCGAACCGCTGTCGACTGTGAAGACGCCCAACCGTTCCCAGGACCGTTTGCCATGGTCTAAACCGGCTGATGTCCGCTGGTTCACATGGGCCGTGCCCTCGATTTCCAGGCCGTCGCGAATGGTATAGGGAGCATCCGTGGCCGCATCGCTCTGTGCGACCCAGGTGGCCAAGGCCGCATAACGCCCGCCCGCTTCGAGATTGTCGAACCGCCACGTCGCCGTGTTCAGCCCCGTACCCGCCTCGTGATATTGAAGGGCTCCGTCCTGGGCCGCCGGATCACTCGTCGTTTCCCAACTGCCCTCGGTCGCTACCAACGTCGCATCGAGGTCGTCGCAGAACTGCACACTCCCGAGATCCGTGGCCAGCATCTGCCGCGCTTCGAGTTGCTCCAACTGCATCGAGCGAGCCTTGGTCCGCTTCCAAGGCGTGCTCCCCTTGCGGCGCGTGTAACCTAGTCTACGCATCGTGTCGGTCCAGTTCCAAAACGGCAAATGCATGATGTGATCCTCCTACAACTTGGGCAAGTTCAGTAAGGCAAGGTTCAGCGACGAACGGCAAAGAGCGGGCAAGATGCACCACGAATGTCGACCTGGGGAACGCACGCGATTCATCGGGTACGGACGGTCCATACGTCGATGGCAACCACTGCAAGCAGATCGCAAGTAGGCGAAGAGTGGGGCTGCAAAACTCATAGCTGTCTCACTAAAAGTATGCACACATGGCGCGTCAGGGAAAGCCCCTCACGAGCCGTATGGCTGATGAGCCTACCAGCTTGCCAACCCTGCGTCAACGAAATTCTTTACCTAATCCGGATTTTTCTTTTGTTCTTACCTAAATTGCCAGAATAACGAAGTCGGAGCGATCAAGACCCGAGTGCATGGGTCGTTCAGTACGCCACGAAAGCACCCCCAGTTACCCAGGCTTCGCTAAACCAACACACTTTGGCCCCTGGATAGGAGATAGTGAGGACCGGGCCGCGGCTTGGCCGATCTGTCGGAATGCCACAATTCACCAAAGGATGGTGACCCATTCGAGGATACCAGTCTCTAGGGCCGTGGTTGTGGCGTTGATTGGTCAGGCGAGACGACTGCCGCGAAAGGGTCTGCCGCTCTCGGGCGCGATCTGGGCAATTCACCGTACAAGTCCTCGACGCTAGATAATTCCCGAACACCTACGGAGCGATGCCAAAGCATCTGACACTGGTTCGACTGAGCGGCGACGAGCACTTCAAGTGCTTCACTCCCCGCCCGGGAGGGGCGCACGCTGGCGTTGTCTGCGTGGACAAGCACTCTGGAGGTACCTTTTCGAGAAGGCCTGGGTTTGATAAGGTTGGGTAAGTTCCGGCCTCCAATGCGATGGCATCGGTTTGGAGAAATGTGAAGATGCAGAAGTTGGATGAATACCTGCGGATAAAGGAAGCTGCGGAGTACCTCGGTGTGTCGTCGAATACGCTGCGGAACTGGGGGCGAAGCGGCAAGATTCCCGAACGTCGACATCCGGCGAACGGCTACCGCCTCTATTCCCGGGAAGAACTCGACGCCTTGCTCAGCGAGGCCGAGAGCCCAGTGAACACGGAACCAGCGAAGCGAAAACCAAAATGACCTACCCCTGAGCGAGGGCCGACAGTGCCCCATTCGTCGAACGAATCCGAACGGCTTACCCGCAAGAAACGGATTGACCCGAAGCTGAAGGCTCTCGGCTGGAAGATCGTGCCGTACAGCGAAGATGCCGACATCACTGCTTACGATCGACACGCCATCGAAGAATTCCCGACGGCCAACGGCCCTGCGGACTATGCATTGGTCGTCGATGGCCAATTGGTCGGCGTAATGGAGGCCAAGAAGGTTTCGCTCGGCCCGCAAGGCGTGTTGATCCAGGCTGAGCGATACTCAAGAGGTGTTACCGAAAGCCCGTTCGACTTCCGTGGTTTCCGAGTTCCGTTCCTGTTCTCGACCAACGGAGAGGTGATCTGGTTTCACGATGTTCGCCACGAGCTGGCGTTGTCGCGAAAGATCGCCAACTTCTTCACGCCGAGTGCTCTTGCCGAGCTGATTCGAACGGACATTGAAGCCGCCTACGACCGTCTCCAGCAATTGGCCAACAACCATCCACGTCTGCGGCCCTACCAGATCGAGGCCAACGATGCCGTCGAGGACGCCATTATCCGCCGCAAGCGTCAAATGCTCCTCGCCATGGCCACCGGCACAGGCAAGACGTTCACCACGGTCAATCAAGTCTACCGGCTGATGAAGTCGGGTGCGGCCCGGCGGATTCTGTTCCTGGTCGACCGTCGTGCGTTGGCCGCCCAGGCGGTCAGTTCTTTCGCTGCCTTTGAGCCGGAACCGGGACTCAAGTTCGACCATATCTACGAAGTCTACAGCCAACGCTTTCAACAAGGCGACTTCGACGAAGAGGAGAAGTTCGACCCGAAGGTCTTGCCGAAGGCCTACCTGGAGAACCCCACCGGCGAACATGCCTTCGTCTACGTCTGCACGATTCAGCGTATGACGATCAACTTGTTTGGGCGTCAGGCCGTGTTCCAGACTTCATCCGATGAAGAGATTGACGAAGACGCCGAACAACTCGCTATCCCGATTCATGCCTTCGATCTGATCGTCGCCGACGAGTGTCATCGCGGGTACACAACCGGCGAGGTATCCGTCTGGCGAGACACATTGAATCACTTCGACGCGGTTCGTGTCGGCCTGACCGCTACGCCCGCCGCCCACACCAAGGCCTACTTCAAGGATGTCGTCTATCGTTACGAATACGAACGGGCCGTCCGCGAAGGATATTTGGTCGACTACGATGCGGTCAAGGTCAAGTCCGATGTTCGTATGAACGGTGTCTTCCTCAACGAAGGTGAAGAAGTCGAAATCGTCGACCCGGACAGCGGAACTGAAACTCGCGACAGCCTGGAGGACGAACGGCAATTCGACAGCAGCGAAGTCGAACGCAAGGTCACCTCGCCCGATTCCAATCGGAAGATCGCCCTGGAACTCAAGAAGTATGCCGACGAGCACCAGGAGCGGACCGGCAGATTCCCCAAGACGCTCATCTTCGCCGCCAACGACCTGCCCCATACGTCCCATTCTGACCAACTTGTCGAGATTTGTCGCGAGGTATTTGGGCAGGGAGAATCGTTCGTTCGCAAGATCACCGGACGCGTCGACCGCCCGTTGCAACAGATTCGCGAGTTTCGCAATCGCAAGCAGCCCGGGGTGGTCGTTTCGGTCGATATGCTCAGCACGGGCGTCGACATCCCCGACCTGGAGTTCATTGTCTTTCTGCGAACGGTGAAATCCCGCATCCTGTTCGAGCAGATGCTCGGACGCGGCACACGCAAGGGCGAGCATCACCCGGACAAGTCGCACTTCGTCGTCTTCGACTGTTTCGACGGCACGTTGCTCGAATACTTCCGCAAGTCGACCGGACTCACCGCCGAGCCGCCCGACAAGCCGGCCCGAACCATCCGGCAGATCATCGACGCAATCTGGAGCAATCGCGACCGCGATTACAACATCCGTTGCCTTGTGAAGCGTCTCCAGCGAATCGAAAAGGAGATGGACGCCTCGGCCCGCGAGGATTTTACGGCCTTCGGCATTTCCGACGGCGATGTCGGCACCTACGCCCGTGCTTTACCCCGCAGACTCCGCGACGACTTCGTCGAGGTGATGAAGCTGTTGCGAAAGGAAGAGTTCCAGGACCTGCTGGTCAACTACACCCGCCGCAAGAAAGTCTTCCTTCGGGCAATCGAGCACGAAGATACGGTCTCCAGCGAGTACCTGATCCGCGACGGCAAGGGCAACGAACACAAGCCCGAAGACTATCTGGTCGCCTTCGCTC
>SDBS01002444.1_pt1 | contig 18557 bp, 10 predicted proteins | sample 2277091 | NCBI WGS metagenome assembly SDBS01 (sample SAMN10404972, study PRJNA504765) | marine sediment metagenome | isolation source: marine sediment core GS10_PC15, 163 cmbsf | place: Arctic Ocean: Southern Knipovich Ridge | collected 2010 | reverse complement strand
CTATAGAGGTGGGAGTAGTGCCCTTTTTTCTTTAGAAGCTCGCGGTGTCTTCCCTGCTCCACTACTCTTCCTTTATGAAGAACTATAATCTTGTCAGCATTCTTTATCGTGGAGAGACGATGAGCTACGATGAGGGATGTCTTGCCCTGAAGGAGTCTTCCAAGCGCATCTTGAATGAGAGCTTCTGTCTCAGAATCGATGCTGGCCGTGGCCTCATCCAGGATGAGAATCCTAGGATTGAAGGCGAGAGCACGGGCAAAAGCTAGCAGTTGCCGCTGGCCCTGAGAGAAGGTAGCACCTCGTTCCCGGACCTTCGCCTTGTACCCTCCCGGAAGCTTTTCAACGAAGAACTTGGCATTTGCGTAGCTAAGCGATTTTCTCACGTCTTCTTCAGAAATATTGGGATTTGTAAGCCTTATATTCTGTTCAATGTCGCCAGAGAAGAGGAAAATATCCTGAAGAACCAGAGCCATCTGAGAGCGAAGGGAAGCAGTGTCAAGTTCACGAATGTCGACGCTGTCCATTAGGATTCTGCCTCTTCCTACCTCATAGAATCTAAAAAGAAGGCTGGTGATAGTGGATTTCCCGGCACCGGTATGCCCAACTAAAGCTACCGTCTCACCTGGGCCCACGCTGAAAGATACATCCTTGAGCACCCATTCATCATCGTAAGAAAACCAAACATTCTGAAATTCAATGCTGCCTTTGGGGTGAATGAGCCTCTTTCCCCCTACCCTCTCGGTTTTTGCACCCAGGAGACTGAATATGTTCTCCGAGGCGGCCATGGCCCCTTGAAAAATGTCGTATTTATCCGCAAGGTCTCTTATCGGACTAAAGAACATTTGAATGTAGGAAAGGAAGGCTACCAAGGCCCCAAAGGTGAAAGTAGTATTCATTACTCCCTTCCCTCCATACCATATCAAAAGAGCGATGGCGGCAGAGCTTACGATTTCTATGACGGGTCTAAAAAGGGAATAGAGGACAAGCTGGCGAAGAGCCGCCAGGTAGTTTTCTCGATTTATCTTCTTGAACCTCTCAAAATTCTCCTTCTGCCGGGAAAAAAGCTGAATTATCCTCATTGAGGAAATGCTTTCCTGAGAGAAGGCATTGAGCTTGGCAATTTTTTTTCTTACAACTCTATAGGCATCCCTTGCTTTGGAGCGGTAAATGAAACTTATGTAGACGACCAGAGGCGTTAGAGCGAGAATTGAGAGGGTGAGTCTTACATTCATTCTGAACATTACAAAGAGGATTGCCGCCAAAAGGAAGATGTCTTTAAGACCATTGACGAGTACAGCAGTGTACATCTCATTAACGGCGGCTACATCATTAGTAGCTCTGGTTACGAGCCTTCCTACCGGGTTCTTCTGGAGGAATGAGAGAGGAAGACGAAGAAGGTGCGAGAAAATATCAATCCTCATTTGATACATTGTCTTTTGGCCGGTGTATTCAAGGAAATAGATGTAGAGGAGATTAGAAAAGAAGTTGAGGATGAGAATGAGGATGAAGAGGAGAACAAGGAATCTTATCCCTTCCAGGTCCTCTTCTCTCACGATCTTCATGTCCTCTTTTTCCAACTCTTTGAGATCATCCGCACGGGCAAAAAAGGATGAGCCCTTTTCACTGAATACCTTGGGGTATTTACTCACTGCCCGAAGAGTCTTTTCTCTCTCAGAGGGTTCTAATCCTGAGGTATCCAGAAGAAAATACCTCTCTTTTGAAAGGTAGCCACCTTCTTCCAGTAGGAATCTAACTTTTTTTTGGATTTTGGATAGATCCACTAAATAGGTTTCATCCGTGAGGTGTAGAAGATGCTGAGCGTATTCTTTCTTAACGGTCTCTTCGAATAGTAAGTTCTTGCCTGAAAACTTCAGTCTAACGTGAGAGGGAACAACGTAGCCATCGATAGCTAGCCTTATAATATATGGTAGAGAAATACTGAAAATGGTTGTAAGAATGAGAAGAATGACACAAATAACAAGGAGAGGTTTGTAAGGTTTTAGATACCGAAGGAGCTCACGAAGCAGGCCGGAATCGTAAATCCTCTCCCCTACCCTGCTTTTAGCGAAAGATGAGAACCACCTCTTGATCATAACTTAGGATATCCCTTCTAGATATTCCAGCTCTTCTCAAGCTATCTTTTGTCTTTCGAAGAGGCTCGCATAAATCCCCCCGAGGTCCACGAGCTCAGCATGAGACCCCTTCTCCACAACTCTTCCTTCATCTAGAACAATGGTAAAATCGAGATCCTTGACCGCAAAAATCCTTTGAGAGATGATGAGAACAGTCTGTCCTTGCATGATGCCCTTGAGGTTAGCAAGGATTGCCTCTTCTGTCTCTACATCCACGGAAGAGAAAGCGTCATCAAGAATAAGGATCTTTGGCCTCTTTACCAGGGCTCGCGCCAAAGCAACCCGTTGTTTTTGTCCGCCGGAAAGAGTGATGCCCCGCTCTCCCACGAGAGTATCGAAACCTTCTGGAAACTGGGTAATTTCCTCATAAATTCTTGCTACCTTCGCGGCTCCTAGGATTTCTTCTTCCTCAGCCTCAGGATTTGCAAAGGCAATGTTTTCTCTGAGTGAAGTGGAGAACAGGACGCTTTCTTGAGGTACCACCCCAATAGCTTCTCTAAGACTTGCAAGAACAATCTTTCTTATATCAACCCCGTCAATGAGAAGACATCCGGGAGGAGGATCGTAGGTCCTCGTTAGGAGCTGAATCAGGGTGCTCTTTCCCGACCCAACTTTTCCTACAATGCCAACTTTTGCCCCAGGGTTGAGGACGAGATTTACATCATTCAAGGCCAGGTCTTTCCGGCCAGAATAGCCGAACGAAAGATGGCGGCACTCTATCTTGCCACGGATATCCAGCTCCGACGCACCTTTTTCATCTCTTATTTCGGGAGATACGGAGAGAACCTTATTTATTCTTCCCATAGAGGCCATTCCCCGTTGCGTAATGTTGACTATCCATCCTATAGCCATGAGGGGCCAGGTGAGCATTCCGAGATAGGTAATGAAAGCTACCAAATCACCCAAGCTCACTTCCTGAAGAATTACTTTGGTTCCTGCAAATAGAACAACCAGGGCAGTGCCCAAACCCCCAATGAGCATGATAAGAGGGAAGAATATTCCTCTTATTCTTGCCAAGGACATGTTTGTCTTAACGTATTCTTGGTTGACTTTGGTGAACTCTTTCACTTTCCCCTCTTCCTGCACAAATGCTCTAATCTCTCTTATCCCGGATAGGGATTCTCTTACTATCTCTGTAATAGTAGAAAAACCCTCCTGTACTCTCTCAAAGCGATCGTGGATGTACCTACCAAAGACCAGGACAATAACTGCAATAGAAGATAGGGGTAGGAAGGTGTAAAGTGTGAGCATGGGACTTATGTGGAGCATAAAACTCAAAGAGAATACAAAGTAGAAGAGGGCATCAAATGACGCTAGGGTTCCCCTGCCGGTAGCTATTCTTATGGCGCTGATATCATTGATGGAGCGAGCCATCAAATCACCGGTTTTTGTACGGTCAAAGAAACTTGGTGAGAGCGTATGGATATGAAAAAGGAGTTTGTTGCGAAGGTATTCCTCCACCTTTCGCGAAGATCCCATGATGTGATAGCGCCAAAGATATCGAAATACTGCTACCAGGAGAACCAGCCCCAGAACATAGAGAGCATACCTTCTAAGAAGTGGTCCTGTAGCTACCCCGAGAGAAAGAGAGTTTATGACGCCCCTCACGATGAGAGGTATGATTAGCTGGGCGGTATCCACAATAAGAAGAGAGGCAAGGCCAATAATTATCCCTCTTTTGTATCTCAGAACTAAAAGAACAAGATCTTTGAATTCCTTCATTTTAGAGAATCTACCTCCAACCTTCTCTTAAAGAACCCTCCGGTAAGGTGAGCATATTAGCAGGATCTTGCAGTGAGGGCAGCGTTCATGATTGAAATCGGCGACACTTCAAAAGGATAGGCTTCATTCTGCGACGAAAATGAGGATTGGTCAAGAGTTTACCTCAGACTATCAAGAGGGTTCTGTGCAACCAGCTGAGAGACAACCGAAGCGCTCTTTTTGCTTCCTGTTTTGGCGAACGTCACGCGGTAAATATCTATCTTTGAGACGGTTGTGCTGACCTTCCGATGACTCCTCTTGTGGCTTTTGGCTGTGGGTCGAACATGTCAAGGCATATGCGGGACTTTTACTGATAGGTGTAAGGCGAGAATTGGCACGCAATAGCTTTGTTGAGCTAGTCAATTCTTGGCATCCACCTAGCTGTCTGTAGTCGACAGAAGTTCCATTTGTTGGATTGGTCGGAACCGGAAGAAAAATGAGTAAATTTTGTGACCAATTTGTGACTACGAGAGATAGAAATCGGTGGGGATAGAAACGGAGTGCAAAAATTGGCTAAGACTGGGCTTGCCTCTTCTAAGACTTCTTTCGAGATTTGTCATTCTGCGATTCAGCGTGTCTTTCTGAGATACTCCCATTCACTACCTCTCTCACTAGTTCAGCTAGCGCCTTTCTCTCGCTCTGCGCCACCGTTGTTGCCTAGGTCCCTGATGTAATGCTCCCATTATTCCCGACACATGATCTTCGGGTAGTTGTTTGTTTGTGTGTCCTTTTACTTCGGGCCTTATCGGAGAGGCCACATCTTGAGACAACTTCCAGAGAGAGGTTTCAGGCTTTCTGGTAAGAGTCTTTCATCGAAGAGACTGCATCACCACGAATCCCTTTTTTGTGTCTGGTTACACTCATTCGAATCTCTAGATACCCAGTTTCTTTCGCTTCGCTTCTATGTGGGCCAACATGGCATCGGCTGCTTTGACTGGATCTTCTTCAACGTTCAGCGTACCGCCGGTTATCTGCTCACAGTCCTGAGTCAGAAGTCTAACCAGATTTGGTGCTCCGGTAACTGTTGGTACGGGGTTGACATAGGTGTAGAGTCCCAGGGCCAAAGCAAATACCGCGTCGATGGTAGCCTTCTGTTCCGTATACTCAGGTGCCGCAGCAACTACGGGAAGATCCTGTATTGGCACACCTCCCAAAGCAGTTGAAAGGGCAGCCAGTAGGTCTGCCAAACGCCCAGTATCAGTGCAGGTTCCATAGCTAAGGACAGGGGGTATCTGCAGTTCTTCACACAGCCCTCTAAGGCCTTCTCCTGCAAATTCCTTTGCTTCCAGGCTGCACAAACCGGCCACCTGCAGTGCTGCATTGCCGCATCCCATCGAGAGCACTAGAATGTCACGTTTAATCAGTTCTTTTGCGATGCGGACGGTGTGTACATCTTGACCGTGGTCTCTCAGTGTGGTGCACGAGACTATTCCCGCCACTCCGCGCAAGGCCCCATCTTTCATCGCTCCCAAAAGGGGTTCAAGCGTACCCCCAAGCGATTCAAGAATACTTTCTGTTGAGAAGCCAACCACGGCTTCTTTTATGGGTAGTTGGCCAATTGGCTCGACAGATGCCCTGCGCTCCTTGAAGTTACCGATAGCAATCTCTAGGAGCCTAGCAGCCTGCTCCTTGGCCTTCTCGGGTTCGTAATTGATTCGCTCTTCGATGCCTTCAAAGGCAACCAGCTCGCTCACTGGCACTAGTTTGAACTTATACTTCTCGGCGTACAATGGATCGATCGGCATGGAGCAGTTCATATCTGCCGCCAATAGATCCACACACCCGCTGGCTAGAATTGCTTCTTGCATAATCCAGTTACCAGTAAAACCGTACAAGGTGTCGTCCGTCTCCCATCTTTGAATCATCTCTTGACCACCCTCAATGTTGGCAATAACGCGCAGTCCCTTAGCACCCACAGCCTTCGCTTTTTCCTGCCATTCAGACTTTCGAGCTAGCTCAACCATTGCAAACCCGAGAAATGGTTCATGGCCGTTGGGAAGGACATTAACATAGTCCGGATGGAGTACACCCATATCTACCCGAACCGTATGTGGCCTGGGTATCCCAAAGAGAATATCCTGGCAGTATTCGGTGACGATCTGACTTTGGTAGGCCATCGCCACTCCAAGGCGCATAGCCTTGAGAGCCAGACTCACGTAGTAACCATCCACGTTGGTAAGACATGAACTTGTGGTCAGCATTATCTCCCCATAGATTCCGCCGGGAAAAATATCTAATTTTCTCCAATTGTTTTTGCTGTGACTGGGAGCTAGCGCTTCTATGATCTGACTCGGTTCGTAGTATTTTCTGCTAAAATCTGCTTCCAGAAAATCGCACAGACGAACAGCGATTTCAGTATCTTTGCCAGATGTGTCTACGCCCAGTCGGTTAGCAAAACTTTTCAGTTTGCCCGGCTCTCTGATATCAAATGGAGTCTCACCTTGTGCAGTTGCACGAAGGGTTCTCACTGTTTGATCGGCATGGTACTGGTAGGTCGATGCGCCCATAACATTTCTGAGCAGCATCATACGCATAGCCATGCCGTCGCCAGTGATGCCGCATACGCCCCTCTTATCTTTGACTACATCTGCTCGGCAAGGTCCGTTCGAGCACAGGTCGCACCGCACTCCTCCCATACAGAAAGAACATCTTCTATCCGGGTCCCCGCCCATACCTTGGGCTTCGTATCGATCCCAAACGTTGCTCATGCCATCCTTTTTGATTTTTTCGTATGCCCGACGAACAGATTCGTGATAAGAAATTCTACTTTCTTCCATCTTATTCCCCCAATTTTTGTATTTTCTAGCGGAATGAAGACTATCTAGAATTATCACATTGCAATAGTGCGTAACTCGCGTAGATGTGGGACTTATTTATCTTGGTTTAGACAAAGAGGAAGGACTCGGATTTCCTTCGAGTTACTAGGAAACTCCCTGGTGCCGTCCTCAGAGAATAAGTTAGGAGAACGTCCTGTGGTTGTACGGTTGGGAACGCACAGGAGAGCTAATCCAGCTTAGCTACTAAATCTCGAAGATGTGAATATTCCTTCCTGCCTGAATAGTCTTTGAATGTCTTAGGGCTTCGTTCTTTAACTGTTCGCAATGTAGCGAGGACTTCTTCCTTTCTTCCTTGTTCTAGTAGTATACTTGCTTTTTCCAAACCGGACAGGATATCATAGAGGCTGTCTCTACCTTCTCTTATAGCCGCATCAAATACCTTGAGTGCATCGGGCGTCTTTCCCAATCGTGCCAAACAGACCCCGTATTTATGCAACAGGGGAGTACGAAGTGGCTCTGGGCTTTGCTCCTTTAACACCTCAAGAAGCTCACGAGCCTCAGCATAATTACCCCATCATAAGCTATATTTGCCCGATCTTTCAATAAATACTTTGATTCTTCTTGAGCAGCCCCGTGCTCGACTACATCCTTCTCTTCCTCCGAAGGAATCTGCATTCGTACCTCCAATTACTACTCAGCAATAGATTAGACTATCTGGGTTTAGAAGTAACTTTTTCTCCTCTAATCAATACATCCTGGATAACAGAAGTCATTGTATCGCCAAAAATGGAATATTCCCTAGACCGAATCGCGGGAGACACATACATCATAGGATTTTTCAGGCTAGTTGTCAAATGGAGTAGGATTTACAATCACCAACAACGAGGATTTTGGAGCAGTGTCCGAAATGTAGTTCTCAAAAGTATTTCCGGTCTTTGCCTATGCTACTGACCAGACTAGGTAGGTACCTCTGAGGGAGGGCACACTCCGAGTAGGTCTTCCTAAGGCCTCTTACAGCCCTTTTATGAAGCCTATAGTGCTTATAAAAAGGCCGATCAAAAACAGAGCACTCCCTAGGGCGAGCACCGGCTTGAAATAGAACCAATGAGCCACACTGGCCAAGACCGTTCCCACGACAAGGAGCACCACGAGAATAGTCTTGATTGTATCCGCAAGCACCATTTGGGGCATGATCAGAGCGACTATGATACAGATCAACGCCAAAAGTAAGGCGTGTGCGTGACCCCCGGCATGGAGCTTCCATGCAGTCCACTCACCGAAGTAGTCATGAAAATTTCCCTTCTTGGCTGATGACTCTAACTTCTGCACGTGGGACTCATGTTTGACACCCAAATAAAAACCAACAAGACTCCACACGAACAAGTAGCATAACCCAAAGACGCTCAGCAAGGCGATCATTTCTTTTCCTCCTTATTTTGATACTGAGCTTATTTCTCTTTCTAATCTTTCAATCGATGCTATGGTTCAACCTTCCTGGAAGCTCTCAAAGAGAAGGTGATTCTTCATACTTCCGGGAGCTTTGTTTGTCGCAAGCTGGATTGGACATTGGGCGCTCGTGGCGTCTTTATGCCATCCAGTACATATCTTCGTGATGTACGAACTAAGGGAGCTCTACACGTTCTCCCTGCTATCCGACAACTGATCGGGCTTATCCATTCTATCACCTCCTTTCCCCCCTCTCACTATTTTGGTAGTTTAGTCCAGATGCTTCAGGTTGCGAAGCGGGGGCGAGGTTTACCTCGCCCCCGCGGTCATAGGGTTCATCCGGCGCTTGGGCTCATCCAAAGCAAAATTCCTCATGTTAAGCGCCGGGTGAACCCTATGGTTACCGAAACTGCCTGGGAAGCTTTCTCCTCGGAAGAAGACCTCGGTAAAACATCACTCCTAACGTGTCTTTGTTGCAGGGTTCATTTTGCTGGCTTAAAAGCAATAAAGCCTATCAGGTTAGTGGAATTATATCGCAAAAAAAATCTTTGTCAACCCCTTTGGAGATAGGGAATTGCCCAAACGCTCACCTTCCCAATCCCTAATCCTCTTCAAGAAAGGCTTCTATCTCTAATTGTTCGTAGTCCGGCCTTTTTCTATTCCCATGCTCGACCACCTTCAAAGACCTAAGTTTTGCGCCTTTTTCCTGGCAAACTTTCCTAAATTCTTCGTACTGCGTTTCAAATCTTCTATTGAGCAGTATCATTAGTTCTGCAAGGGTTGATCTACAGACTGTTTCACCTTTGATATAGGTCCTTTTTTGTACGTCAGGGTCGAGAGGACAAAGAGGAGCATTGCATCTCTCAAAACGTAGACATCTTTTCATTGCGTTATAGCAATCAATTTCTGTTATTTTGCTCTCTTTGGGTTTAGCTGTTTCGTCTAACGATAGAGAATACAAATAGTTACCTTCTTCTTATCCTCGAGTTTCAAGATGTGGTTGTTGCTGCACGTGGGGTATCCCTCTTCTGGCGGCCGCCTTTTGGTTTCTTATCAAGCAGTCCCACCCTCCCAGAGGCCTTCCTTCTGGTTATCATCCCAAGGATTTACGAAAAGCCTTTCTGGCTACCTACATTCTAGTATTCGTCTGGTGGTGAGTCAAGCGGGAAAGCAATGGGGAGAAGTAGCTTTGGGACTCAAGTTTTGACCAAGCCGTATCTGGAAGAAAGGTATTTAGTTCACTGAGAGGAAATACCCAGAAGCGAGAAATGGTTGTGGTGCACCTATATTAACGAATCACAGAGTATTTGAGAAAGAAAAACTCAGAGCTCTGAGGTGTGAAGTACAAGGTGAAGGATGGTCCCAAAGAGGGAGCTATCTGGATGTTGGCATGCCTGTAAGCTCCACAGCATCTATTTCCTCGAGCCATCCGTCTGAGTGTGAAGGATCACGGATTTTGCCAGGTATAGGGTCTTCTCAAAGAGTATTTCGAACCACCCGGGACATGGAGTAATATCCTTGTCTTGCCAAACAATATGTCTCTTCTGGTACACGTCTACGAGTTCCACCTTGTAGATGGAGGCAGCATTGAGCGTCTCATGGACGCGGAGTTCAGTAGCATAGACGGGAGTCCCAAAGTCTAGCTCCAGTCACTCGGCTCGCCTTAGTTGCTGCGTTTTTCACAAGAGCCGGAACTACACTGGAAAGCAGTTAGTTTTCAAGAAAGGTGAGCACAATTCTGCTGAATTCTATTGGATATTGATACATTACGCCATGGCCCCCGCCTTTCAATTGAACCAGCCAGGCTCCAGGAATGAGGTTCACCATCATGACGGAGTTTTCCCAGGGAGTATTTGTATCATTGGTTCCGGTAATGAGCAAGGTGGGCTGGGTTATCCTGGCGAGCCGGCTGTGTGTACCTTTCCAGTTCTGCCAGGCTTGGTACTGGCGATCTATGTTCTCTGGAGAACTTGTCTCCGTTATTTCAGGAAAATAAGTGCGGGGGTCAGGGTGGTCTTTCAGCCATTTCTCAGGGAAAAGAGTGGCAAGAAGCTTCTCTTCCCTCTCCTGAGTTGGAGCTGATGTATCATGAAAGAGGTCCAAAATCTCAGGGCTCGGATAGATCGCCTCCTTACCTCCGCAGTCCCCAGCATATAGTATGAGCTTTTCAACCCTGTCAGGATGCCTGAGTGTGAGCTCCTGGGCGATGTAGGTACCCAGAGACCAACCGAGTACATGGGCACGCTCAATGCCCAGAGCATCCATGAGGCCACGGGCATCATCCGCGAAAAGCTCAATGGTAAACTCCTTGTCTGAAGCAGTTGTTTCCCCCATTCCACGGTTATCGAATATGATCACCCTGTACTGTGAGGCAAGCTCTTTCAGCACATCCGTCGCCCAAAGGTCCATAGTGCCGCTGTAGCCCATTGTTAAGAGGAGGGGATCCCCTTTACCAAAAACCTTGTAGGCAATATCAATATCCCCCACAGAGACCGTCCTTGTTGCTGCTTTCCCGGGTACTTCCTGGTTGGATGAAGCGTTCTGGCTGAAGGTCCCTAGCATTAAGCATGCAACTACAGCCAACGTCAGAGCCAGGTTTAAGTCTTTGTTCACAATTCCACCTCGCATGTAGTCGGTTTGCAAGAAAATAGACAGACCAAGGTTGACAAGTATCTAGGCGACCCTATCTATGGTATGCGCCAATATTATAGCGTACTTCATAGATTCTTTCAAATTTCTAGGTCGGATTTGAGAGGGAAATCAGACTTTCTTCTCTTTTTCTCCACTTCCTGACGTAAGGACTGCAATGATTAGCTTCCCTGTTTTTGGCTGTAAAACACCTCAGCTATCATACACCGGGTACTGCCCCCACCAATAGTCTCGATGGTGTGAATGTCCACAGGCACAAGTTTCCCGAACTTTTCTAATTCGGTCTTTTGAGCAAGGGTGAAATGCTCATAGGCCCTACTGGACATAACAATCAATTTACCTTTGTTCTTTGAGCGGAGCTCAAGGATATTGGCACACATATTCCCCATTTGTGGGAGGTTGATTTGAATTACCTTTTTACCGAGCTTCTTCAATTCAGCTAGAACCTCGGTTCTTTCCTCTTTGTCTGCAATAGAATCAGCGCAGATGACGGCAAATTCTGTACCTATACTCATCATCACATTAGTGTGATAGATGCGAGTTCCCTCTTGGTCGTAGCTGTGGAAAAACACAGGCCGGTAATCCAATTGACGGCAGAAATCATTGACGATCTTTTTGTCGGTACGGGGCGAGAGGGAGGCAAAAACAATATGGTGGACTCGGTCGAGCACCAGGCTGCCGGTGCCTTCTAAAGCGCTGTTGTTTCTAGCGTAGTAAGTAAGGTCAATAACCTCGTCAATACTAATGGCATGTTCTTCTAGTTTCTCGTTCAATAACTCAAGGCGTATTTCAGCGCGGCGGTTAGGGGTGAGCATTGGATAGATTACCAGTATGTTTTTGTCGTCCCTCGTGGTGTGTGTTGAGAACCAGTTGTTGGGGAAAACGGCATCGGGTGTTTGGACATCCCTGCGACTGTGAACATAAATAACTGTGACACCTTCCACCTTGAGGGTTTCTACCATATTGTTAAACTGTTCCATTGCCAGCTTGGCCGCATCCTCCGGTTTTTCAATCTGACGCTGGAAGACGTTAGTTTTTGCTGTTTCCGGATTATATTGGAAATCATCGGGCGAGACCATGAATATGGTGTCCGTTGCTTGTTTGAGACCCGCATAGGCAGAGCTGATAACAACAAGCAGTATAAGAAAACTGAGCAGAAACCAGCTAGAACGCCTGGCTAGTAAGGTCTCGATTTTCATTTCCATCCCCAATTCCTAAGCGCTCTTAGTTGTTATTGGTAGCTGTGTCTTGGCGGAGCAGTACCTGGGTTGTACAGTGAGCTGCGCCGTATCCTCCGGTTAGATTATGAAAATCCATCCATGTTGCATCCACTCCGGCGTCTTTCAAGGTCTGCTTATATTCAATACTCACGCCGTCGATGGCCAGAATCTTGTTGGGTGCAATGGTCAGAAAGTTTATGCCGTAGTTAAGCTGGTCATTTCTAGATACTGGAATCAGCTTGAACCGCATTTCCTCTTCCAGGAATTTCTGAAATTCGACATTTGCGGCTTTAAGTTTGTAGCCATCATCCTCTAGCTCATAGACATCAACCTTTGACTGAACACCATCGATGGCGGGTTTATCGAGGGTATTCATACGCAGCTCTACCAGTACGGCCAGCCCGGGGCTGATGATGTTGAAATAGGTGTCTAGATGCATTTCTTCCTGATTTTTCCAGGAGTCCTTAACAACTGCGACGCGCGGCAGACCGAATAATTGGTTATCCAGGAGCTGTTTGATGGCTGCAGCGTTGGTACGCAGGCCCTGACCGATTAGAGCTGTATCTCCTGCTGAGAAGTAGTCGCCGCCCTCGAGGCGCCCTTCCCCTGTTACTTCATAGATATGGTTAATGCCTAGCTTAGACAGCACAAATTTAACTATCTTTGTCTCCGGGGCACGCTGTTCTGAATCCATCTTGGATATGATTATACCCTTGGCGGTTGTGATCATCTGATCCCTTAGAAAATAGAGATTCATGAGGGGCTTCAACTCGTATGTGGCCCCCAATCCGGTGTTGGTTTGAGTCTCATAAAGATGTACGGTCGGCTGCTTCAGGATTACCTCTACGAGTTCGGCTGGATGAAGACCTTTGAGTGTCTTTTCTTTGTACGCTTGCTGGTCTGTCGCCATTTTCTCAGGTAGAGCTGATGCGTCAATAGTCAGAAATTCCTTTGCGAAATTCCTGAGAGCATCGAATTTGGGGCCGGGTATAGGTTCTCCTTGGTTGTTCACGGTGCCCTCAAGTAGGGTCTCCACAACACTGTAGACAGTCGCTCCCTGCTCACGGAGCAGCTCAATGTACTTTCTATGTTCAGCCATGGCGTCCTTGATACTGAATGGTTTTTCAAATAAAGCTGCGTCTGGGTGGACCACTCCCAGGAATATTTCATCTCCCGGAGTGTGCATAAGAATGGTCTTAGAGGGAAACCATTCAGCTTCGCTCCCTATCTTTACTTGCGACGTTGCTGTTTGGGCGACTGTAACTATTCCCGAAAAAAGCAACAAAAATACCATGGTGGCCGCGACACAACCCACTCGCCTGTGGTATCTTACCTTTTTGTATCGAATAGACATGGTTACCTCCCGACATAGTCTTCGCCGTGGGTGAAGACTATTATTTGATTTTCTGTAACTTCAAAATCAAAACCTGACCCCTTGACGTCTCGAAGAGCAGTTCAATTGTTGTAGGTCCGCCGAAATTCTGAAGGAGTAGTGGTGAAAGCCCGGTCCTGGAAGCAATAAAATTCCTTTCCGCTGAAGAACTCAACAATTGGGACAGATCTATCCCAATTCACTCTCCGGGCCTCTCGGATGAATCTTCACAACATTCTGAGGACGCCAATTGAAGCTTTCTACTTACCCGTAATCTTTATTCTTCCGTCAATTTGTGGTGAAATTGAGGTGTGGCGCTGAATATGATCAGCTAGAATGTCGGTAGTGAACATGGTGGTGTTCTCCTTGGAAATATCCTCTCCAAGAAAAATGTAATGGCCATCACCCCCGCTTGCAGTCCATTTGTTCACCAGCACCGTGTAGGTGGCGGAGGGATTCAGCGGGGCCCACAGACCATTTTGATAAACTTCAGCCCTGACAATCCTTGAACCCGAATTGGTTACTTTGGAAACTGTCCGATTCGAATAAACTGCACAGAACGGTGGCTTGGTAAGATCAATGGTTATCCTGAGGCCAGCGACCTGAAAAAACCCACCTGAAGCCCCCCTGTCACTCTCCGGGCATCCGTCACCTTGGACCCTCAGCACTGAAGCTGAAATCTCCAGGGCCTGCTTCAGGTCAGTCCCATTCATCTCGACGCTCAGCACTTCATTCCTGAACGCCAGAATCTCGTTCACCGTGAGATAAGTTATTGGCCCCGCAGAATATGTCTTATCACCACGGATTGATCCGCCGCTAACCAAAGCAATATCAGCATCAGAGAACCAAGCGAGCCAGGAGTCTGCTACGAGGTTCCCCAGGTTCGACTCACGACTACGAACCACATTTTTTCGGCCATCGAGAGCAACTGTGGTCTTGCCAATAACCTGGCCCAGACGAGCCTTATACTTGTCCATGTAGCCTGTGACAAGATCGCGAATCTCAGGGTCATATCCTACTGTTGAATCGAGCAAAATCTTTTCCCAGGTGGGGTTCACAATCTCATTATCCCTGAAGGTAAACCGGAGAACACCAAGATGCACACCTCTGGCACCATCTTGCACTATTATTGTATTGCCACAGGTCTCATAGACGTATTGGTGGTCATGGCCACCAATGATGATGTCTATACCATCTACTCTTTTGGCAAGCTGGCGGTCCAATTCGACCCCAATGTGGGTGAGGCCAATTACCAGGTCACATCCTTCCTTGACCAGGTTTTCCACAGCCTTTTGAGCCCGCGAGATGATATCCTCATCTACCTTAACGCCCTCGGGAGGGTTGCATATCCTGAGAAAATTAGGGGTCATCATCCCGAAAACACCAACTTTGATGCCAGCGACATTCTTGATGACGTAGGACGATACCCGGTCTCGCACCTCATGGTTATCAATAATCAAATTGGCCGAGACCACCTCGAAGGAAGCGAAATTGAGAGCATTCCTGTAGACCTCGGTTCCCATATCGAACTCGTGGTTTCCGGGGGTAACAATATCGTAGCCCGCAAGGCTCATGCCCCGCATCTCCGGTTCGCCATGGAATATCGAAAGCAGGGGAGGAATCATATCATCCCCCGATGAAAGGAGCAGGGAACCATCTACCTCACTACGAACTTTCCTTGCAGCTGAGGCAATTCGCTCAAGTCCGCCCACTGTAAGATGTCTACCGTCATCGTCAACAGTATAGGGGGCTATCGCACTCTGTAGATCAGCGGTGGACATGATGGCAATAGTAGTGTCAGCAAAAGCCTGCCCGAGCTTTTGCTGATAGGCAGAAGATATCAACACTCCCAGGAAGACACCCAGAACCACAGCTACGAGCGGACGAAGCCATTTTTTGCTTTTCAATAGTTTACTCCTCTTGTGGTCTCACTTTTCCACCTTCTCCAGCTCTTGGCGTTTTACGTTTTCCTAGATCGGCTTTGTAGAATTTGCCATCTTCGGGGAGTACCACATAGAATTATAAGACATGATCAATTTCAACGCTCACATTTTCGCGGCGGCATTCCAGTAGGTGTCCGACGTCCGGACAATCGTCTTTATATGCCGGGGTTGGGATTAGGGCGTTAACAAAAACCCAGACCTTTAGTTTTTCTTCCATGATCGAATTATATCATTTCTGTCCATCTTGCCAACGAAAAAGGAGTATATGGCAGTTTCTCCAAGAGCTAGTAGGTAAATTTTGGGCAAATAGTGGCTAAAATGTCAGGAATCCCTAACTCATTCGGTGTCAATTCGTATGTAGTCGAAAAAGGCGTACTCGTAGAACCAGTCGTTCGCTCTGGCATCTATTTGGATATCAACAGTCTCGCCGGAGAAATCTGAGAGATCAAACGAGAGGTCCTGCCAGCCTTCAGCTCCAGCAATGATTCTCTCCTCCTCCAAAGCCTTGCCATTCACTCTGATGAGGAGAGCCCAGTCTCCGTCACCATCGCGATTCCCAGAAACCCCCAGTCTTAAGGTAGGTCTTTCTCCTGTTAATGTAACGGTGCGTGCGATTGTGGCCGGCTCTTCGGACGTGACAGGGTGAAGATAGAGAATCCCCCTTCTTCCTGGATTAGGACTGGCGTCGCCACTTCTCACAGCCTCCGGGTAGAATCCGGCTCCTCCACCAGCAGTAAAGTCTTTGGCGGTGGCAAGAACGCTCCATTCCCTGGCCCACGGTTCATCCGCCAGGGAAAGGTCCAGAATGCTCTTGTAGGAAGGCTTTGGTTTCTTCAACTCATCCATTTCTCTCTCCAGTTCATGGGTTCGAGTCCTCAGGAGTTCGATTTCTTTGGCCATCTTGTTGATGAAGTCTGACTGTTCTTGCATGTTTTCCTGCGAAGTTCTAATGAGAGAGAGGATCTCGTCTATGTCGTCCCTTGTGATGGGGGGCTTTTTCTCTTCACTCCCTAGAGTGTATCCAGGTTCAGGCTCCTGGTATTTCCTGATAAAGAGGAGGTCTACAGCATAACTCGCCCCACTCCAGATGATTATTCCTACCTCTTTTGGCATAGCCCCTAGCCTGTAGGAATCCTGGGCAATGATTCTTTGCACTCCCTTCGATTCATCGCTAACAACCTGGGTGAGGCTGCCGCCGGATACAATAAACTCTGTTCTGGCCCAGTCGGTCCTTCGTGAGTAGGCTGAGCTCCCATCAATGCGGGTCCTCTGGAGTCTATTTTTCAAAACCCTTATACTATCAAGATTCCCACGCCATACGTTGTATCCAAACTGATAGGCGTTGTCCTCATCATCCCTTCTGTCGGAGGTGCCAAATCCAAGAAATGGCATATAGGCTTGCATGCCAAAGATGAGCTTGGATGAGCTCTGGAATGCGTAGTCTGACCCGTCCAAGCTGATGGGATGAACGATTTCACTGGGCCCGCTGATTTGGGCAACAGTCCTTCCGTCTACGATGGCCAACGTGGGTTTCCTGCCGTATACAGTCCATTCCGAAAGGTCTGAGAAATCATCGAAGAATTCGAAAACATCTTTGCCGCTCGTTCTCGCATCAACGTCTGAGTTTCCGTAATAGAGATATATTTCTACTTTCCCTTTTATGGAGGGAATTCTTGCCCAGATTTTTGATAAGCCTTCTGGGTCCCATTCCTCGATCCAGTGGGGAACATCGAAAAGTTCCCAGTCACGTTCTACTACGACTCTTAAGTCTTTACCGTCAGGTTGGACATGGTTGTAGTTGAAATTCACGGGATCCAAGGTGATGGCGAGTTGATAATCGGCTAGCTCTACCTCCGATGAGATTGCCACCGGCATCCTGTAAGAGTAAGCGTTGCCATTCTTGTCATGCCAGTCATCCCGCCACTTCCCCAGATCGATTTTGGCCTTTCTTTCCCTTTCCGGTATCTCGAGGTCGGCCGCCTCTAGGCTGGAGGCTAGTGCAACGAGAGGGTGTGCGTACACCTTCTCACCACTTGCAAGGGTAAGGGGTGAGGAGATGTCAGATGAGGACAGGATGAGAGTGACCTCATGGTCCTTTTCAATCGGCTGGCTTCCGTAGTCCATTACAGACCCATCTTTTCCGCTCACCAGGACATTGAATGATCCTTGCCGGTAACCTTTTATAGAGGCTTGATAGGCCCCCTCGGGGAGTCCGATAAGCCAGGTGGGTGTGCCATCGTCGTCAGCGAGGATGATGAGTTCTGAGCCGGGGATTTCGAACGAAAAGCTCCCATCTTCAAGTATTCCGAGGCTTTTTCCTTCACTATTGGTTATGAGGACATCGACGGGGCATTGAACGGCGACGTATAGGCCCCTAAAGGGTGAGACTGGGCGATTTATCCCCCATTCCTTGCATTCGAAATTGAGGTATACGGGTGAGTTCACCAGGGGGTAGCTATAGGAGATGATCTGGCTGTACTCGGGATCGGGATGAACGCTGTGATTATTCTTGGCGCAGGATGCTTCCGGACAGGCGGCCTTGAATTCTTTCATGGTGAAGACCTCAGGCATTTGATTGGGCCAGGGATCCAGCACTAGCGTCTCATCAGAACGCCAATTATACCTCGATTCCGTGCGATAGAATATGGCCACATGATGCTCAGAGAGGCCAATAAGACTCTGGACAGCAAGCTTCTTTCCGAATCCTCTTTGAACGGGTCCATAATCTAGGCCTCTCAGGAGGGCTCTTTCTTTAGGGTCCTGGCTGAACCTGAGGCTATCGAGAAAATATAGGACTTTGTCGCGGTAGCCAACACACTCAAAGCCGTTTTTCCCATAGAGAAGATTATTCCAGGTTCCCCACCTACCCGGGAGGATCTTGGCAGTCTTATCACTCCTGATCCTTCCGTGGGGTACTCTTTCTTTATAGAGCCGGAGGATTTCACTAATCTGGGCCTCCGTTGCCCGCTGGGACTCTCCCACGCGGAAGGATATAGTATTCGTTACCTTCATCCCACCCCCCTCGGCTCTTGCCTCTACGGAGTACTCGCCCAGACGGTAGCCCGCAATAGGCATTATGGAGAAGGTTCCTTCTGAGGGGGCAAGTTTGAGGATGGACCTGGTATCTTGTTCCGCTGGAGCGGATAGGTCTGGTACGGTAATCACGAGGAATAACTTATCTAGCTCAGCAAAAGGTTTTCCAATGCTCAGCTTCATTTGGTGACCCCCCGGGGTAAAACCTTCCTTCGAAGCTTCGA